>MDSW01024775.1_pt1 | contig 15366 bp, 17 predicted proteins | sample 811171 | NCBI WGS metagenome assembly MDSW01 (sample SAMN05326641, study PRJNA326480) | marine metagenome | isolation source: seawater | place: Atlantic Ocean: North West | collected 2012 | reverse complement strand
TAAAATACTATGAATCCTAAAAATACAAGCAATAATAATCCAATTATACTTTGATTTCTGAGAGACTTCATTTCTAATTTCTTTTCATTAAGAGCAGAATATGAATTTGAATTTTGAGGTATTTGACCACTAGCCATAAATGTTAATGCTTGATTTGCTTTATCCATAATTTTTGGTAGTTCGGGTAATCTTTTTAATATTTCAGCTGACTCCGTAAGAGTTTCGTTAAGAGTAGCAATTGGATCTTTTGTTTCTTTTAACCATTTTTCCAAAACTGGCTTAGATGTCTCCCATATATTTGTATCTGAATTTAATTTTCTAGCAACACCTTCAACTACAACCATAGTTTTTTGCAACTATAATAACTGAGGTTGTGTTTGCATATTAAATTTTTCTGTAATTTCAAATAATTGTTTTAGTAGTTTTGCACCAGATATGTCTTTAACAGACTGTCCGAAGATAGGCTCTCCTATCGATCTTAATGCTTGTGAAAGTTCTTCCACATTAACGTTATGGGGCACTAGTCCAGCAATCATATGTACTTCAGCAACTTTTTTATAATCTCTTTTAATAAATCCATAAAGTATTTCAGCTAAATATCTTCTATTTAGTTTATCTAATCTTCCCATTATTCCAAAATCTATCGGAATAATTTCACCACTTTCTCCAATAAATAAATTACCTTGGTGCATATCGGCATGAAAAAAACCATCTCTTACAGCATGTCTTAAAAAGTGTTGTATGATATCCGAAGCAATATTTTTTGTATTAATTTTTCTATTTTCTAATTCTTTAGTTTCTCTAATTGATATTCCATCTATCCAATCAAGCGTTAAAACTTCTTCGCTTGTAAAATTCCAATAAATTTTTGGAACATGAAAACCAACATCATTCTTTGTATTTTCGAAATATTCATTAGCTGCTGCTGCTTCAAATCTCAAGTCCATTTCATGATTTGTTATTTCTTTTAATAAAAAAACAACTTCTACAATTTTAAGCCTTTTTGTTTTTTTAATTAAACTTTCTACAAAATAAGCTAACAGCATTAATGCATCAATTTCTTCATTAAATACTTTTTTTATATCAGGTCTTAATATTTTTATTGCCACATCTTTGATAGTTCCTTGATCATTAACTTGTGCTTTGTGAACTTGTGCAATTGATGCAGCGGCTACTGGTTCACTAATACTAATTATTGATTTACATAAATCTTCTCCTAAATTTTTTTTGACTATCGATTTTGCATTCTCTAGAGGAAATGGTGGCAGCTTATCTTGCAATTTTTCTAATTGTATTGATAACTTTTCACCAATTATATCTGGTCTTGTCGATAAAAACTGTCCTAATTTAATAAATGTTGTTCCCATATCCTGCAAAGAAGAGCAAAGCCTTTCTTCGTCTGATAAATTTTTAGATTGGTCGTTTTTTTTTAAAGATAAGGAAAAAATACTAAAAAAAAAATTTATAATAAAAGGGGGTTTTTGAATTTTTGAAATTATTTTAAGCGCATCAGATAATGCAATTTTTCTAGCTAATTTTAATAATATAATTATTTTTTTAAACATTAAATTTTCCAACCTGAATGAATAGCAACTATTCCACCGCTTAAGTTTCTATAAGAACAGTTTTTAAAACCATTTTTTTTCATTAAATTAATTAATGTTTTTTGATCTACAAAATTTTTAATACTTTTGGTCAAATATTTGTAAGGCATACTGTCTCCAATAACAAAATCACCAATTAAAGGTATAAATTTACTATACTTGTTATACAAAAATTCCAAATTTTCATTTTCAACTTTAGAAAATTCCAAGCAAAAGAAATGTCCACCAGATTTTAATACTCTAAAAGCTTCTTTTATTGAATTATTAATATTTTTTGTGTTTCTTAACCCAAAACTTATTGAGTAATAATCGTAAGAGCTATCATTTACCGGCAAATTTTCAGCACTGCCAATTTTCCATCTAATATTTTTTAATTTTGATAATCTTTCTTGTCCTTTAGATAACATTTTTTTATTTGGGTCTATGCATAAAACTTTTGAATTATTATTTGTTAATTCTGAAAATAGTTTTGCAATATCGCCAGTTCCTGAAGCAACATCTATCAGACTTTTATTTTCTCTTGGCGACATCCAAAATAGTAAATCTTTTTTCCAAATTCTATGAATTCCAAGTGACATAATATCATTCATCAGATCATATTTATCGTAAGATTTATCAAAAACACTATTTACTAGTCCTTTTTTATTTTGTAGTTCTTGTTGCATATTTTATTTTTTTTATTCAATACTAATATTATAGTAACAAATGCCAGAATTACCAGAAGTTGAAGTAGTAAAAAGGTCACTTGCTAAAAACATAAAATCAAGAAAAATTAATAAAGTTTTAGTTAGAAACAATAAACTAAGGTTTAAATTAGAAAAAAATTTTAAAAAAAAGCTTGAAGGAAATATAATTAAAAATATTTTAAGAATATCAAAATATATTGTATTACAATTAAGTAATAATACTTACTGTACATTTCACTTAGGAATGTCAGGAACCATTCATATTATTAGTAAAAAAAATATAAATAAAATTACTAATACAAGTTTTTACCACTCGCCATTTCTTCCAAAAAAACATAATCATATAGAATTATTTTTTAAAGATTTTAGGATGATTTATAATGATCCTAGAAGATTTGGTTTTTTTTTATTATTTAATAATTATAAAAGTTTAAAGAAATATTTTTTAGGTTTGGGGCCTGAACCTTTAAATAAAAATTTTAATATAAATTATATAAAAAATTATTTAATTTTAAAAAAAAGAAGTATAAAAAACATTTTATTAGATCAAAAGTTTGTTTCTGGATTGGGAAATATTTATGTAAATGAAATTTTATTTCATTCAAAAATTAACCCTTTAAAAATTGGAAATAATTTAAAAAACAATGAACTTATAAAATTAATAAAGTTTTCCAAAAGTACTATTTTAAAAGCTATAAGAAATGGAGGATCTTCAATTAATAATTTTACCAATACTCTTGGTCGAAAGGGAAATTTTCAAAATTTTTTTAAAGTATACAACCAAGAGGGTAAAAAATGCTCTAATAAAGGTTGTGAGGGAATTATCATTAAATTATCTGTTTCAAATAGATCAACATTTTTTTGTAAAAAATGTCAAAAATAGGTAATTTAATTATATTGACCGAATTTAATACAAGCGCTATACAACGCCGGACTATATGCCTAATACAAAATCAGCGATTAAAACTACTCGTAGAATTGAAAGACAGACTAGAGTTAATAAATCTAGAAAAAGCAGATATAGAAATGCTCTGAAAAAAATAAACTCTATGATTGAGTCAAAAAAAAAAAAGGAAGCATTATCTTTCTTACCCAAGTTGAATTCGGAGTTAATGAAAATGGCTAAAACAGGAGTTATAAAGAAACGTAACGCTTCAAGAAATGTTTCTAGAATAACAAAAAAAATTAATTCTCTCTAACAACCCTTAGTAGGTTAAAAAATTAATTTTTAAGTTGCACAACTTTTAATACTTATACAACATGTTTAGGTTTTAAAACTTTTAACACTAGATATAGGTAAAGAAAAAAATAAAAAAAAAAAAATTTTTTTATAAAAATATTATTTAAATTTTTTTAATTTAAAAAAATATACACTCACAGATTTTAAATTTTTTACTTAAGTGATAAGAAAAATATTGAATATTCTTTGCATAGTCTTTAACTGGAACCTTCCTAATTTATTTTATGAATAAAATTCTTAACATTAAAAATCCCGCAAACCTAAAAGGCAAGATTCAATGGGAAGTAATTCAAACAGAAATGAAAAATAAATTAGGCCAAGATATATATGACAGCTGGTTAAAAAAAATTTTTTTTGAAGAAGAACACACAAATTATATTCTGCTTTCAGTGTCTACAAGATTTATTAGAGATTGGATTACATCGAGGTATCTTGATCAAATCTTACAAATTATAAGGTTATACAATAAAGAAATAATTAGAATTGAATTTATAGTTAAAGCCAATAAATCTAGCATTGATAAAGGATTAAATAATTTTGATTTAAATCAAAAACAGTCAATTAATAAAGTATCTTTTATTAACGATTCATATTTAAAATATAATAGAATTGATCCTTTAAAATCATTTGAGAAATTTATTGTTGGTTCGAGTAATAAACTGGCTTTCGAAGCTTCTAAAAAAGTTTCACAAGATACAGGTTTTTATAATCCACTATACTTATATGGAGGAGTTGGAATGGGAAAAACTCATTTATTAAATGCAATCGGGCTTGAATTAAAAAAGAATTTTAAAGTTATGTTAATTTCAGCTGAAAGATTCATGTATCAGTTTGTACGTTCTATCAAATCGAATGAAATGTTTAAATTTAAGGAGTATTTTAGAAATACAGATGTACTCCTAATTGATGATATTCAATTTATGACAGGAAAAGAGGCAATGCAGGAAGAATTTTTTCATACATTTAATGCTTTGCTGGATAAAGGTTCTCAAATAATAATTTCTGCTGATAGATCTCCAAATAAACTTCTTAGAATACAAGAAAGAATAAAATCAAGATTTGCAGGAGGTTTAGTTATCGATATTCAAAAACCAGATAAAGAATTAAGATTTAAAATAATTAAAAAAAGAATTGAGGATATAAATACAAATGAATTTGAAAAAAACAAAATTACAGAAGATATTCAGCAATATATTAGCACTGAAATAAATTCAAATATAAGAGAGTTAATAGGTGCATTAAATAGAATTGTTTCATTTACGAGAATATATAATAAAACTCCAAATATTTCAGAAGTAAAAGTAATTCTAAAAGATTTATTAAACTACTCAGAAAATAAAGTTACAGTAGAAACTATTCAGTCATCAACATGTAAATATTTTAAAATTAGTAAAAATGAAATGCTTTCATCAAGAAGATCAAGATATCTTGTAAGGCCAAGACAAGTTGCAATATATTTAACTAAAATATTAACTTCAAAATCTTTGCCGGAGATTGGAAGGGAATTTGCAAATAGAGACCATACCACAGTCATCCATTCTGTAAAAACCATAGAAAAACTGAAAGAAAGGGATACAGATATTTCATTGAGTATTGATAATATTAAGAACCAAGTTTTATATAAACAACATAATGAAATTTAACGTAAATCAGAAAGATCTTCAAAGATCACTTAACTATTGCCACAGCATAGTGGAAAGAAGGAGCACGTTACCAATTTTGTCTAATATTATGTTAGATGCATCAAATTCAAAACTTACTTTAATAGCTACAGACTTAGATATAATTTTTATTAATCAAATAGATAATATTGAAATTTTAGAAGAAGGAAAAACAACAACTAGATCTTCTATAATTAATGATATAGTTAAAAAATTACCTTCAGGCAAGAAAGTTCATTTTTCTTTAAACAATGAAAATAAACTACAGTTAAATTCAGATAATACTAAATTTAATTTAAATTGTTTATCAACAAATGAATTTCCTGTAGTAGATGAAGTATTTTCAGATAACGAATTCTCTATACATTCAAAAAAACTTTTGAAAATTTTAAATAAATGTAAATTTTCAGTTTCAAACGATGAAACGAGACATTACCTTAGCGGTGTTTTTTTTCATCTTTCACAGAATGAAGAAAAATCTTACTTGACTGCAGTTGCTACTGATAGTCATAGAATGTCTATATCTAAAGTTAATTTGTCGGAAAAAATTAACTTTGAACCTTCAATACTTCCTAAAAAAACAGTTTTTCAATTATGTTCTATACTTGAAGATTATGATGGGGAAGTAAAAGTTTCAAATAAAAAGTCAAAAATTAAATTTGCAGTCAAAGACAGTATTTTAATTTCAAAATTAATAGATGGAAAATTTCCAAATTATATACAGGTAGTTCCTAAAAATAATAAAAAAAAATTAGAGTCTGATCTTAACCTATTTTTAGAAGCTGTTGACACTGTTGCACAGATTTCTGAAGACAAAAAAGATGGTGTAAAGTTTACACTTTCTAAAAATAAATTAGATTTATCAGTTAATAATACAATTGGTGGAGATGGAAATAGAATTTTAGATGTAAAATTTGATCATGATTTAATTATAAGTTTTAATTCAAGATATTTGATAGATATAGCTTCTCAGTTAGATGGTGATAAAATAGAAATTTATTTAAATGAAAGTGGTTCTCCAGCATTAATAAAGGATCCGTCTGATTTTGATAGTATTTATGTTGTGATGCCAATGAAAGGCTAAGAAATAAAATCTAACTCTCCATAGATTTTTTCTTGTAGAATATTAATAAAATCTTCTCCTTTCATTCCGGGATTTATTTCTTTTAATATTGAAACTGTAATTGTTTTATTTGCTATCATCTTTCCTGATTTTGGCCATACAGCTCCAGAGTTAATTGCAACTGGTTGACATTTTATATTTAATTCTTCATAGATTCTTAAAGCTCCTTTTTTAAAAGGAGTTCTATCTTCTAGCGAGGCCCTAGTTGCTTGAGGAAAAATAATTATTGGTCTGCTTGTTTCATTAGCAGCTAATTTAATTTTTTCTAAGAATCCTAAATTTTCTTTACTTATTTTGTTTCTATTAATAGAAATTGACCCTATTTTTTTTAAGTACCAGCCAAAAATTGGAAGCTTAAGTAATTCTTTTTTTATAATAAAAATTGGTCCATTAAATATAGTTTGTAAAAAAAATGTTTCAAACATTGATTGATGAGAGCATGCAATAAAAAACTTATGGTTATAAATAATATTTTCTTTGCCTTTAATAATAATTTTTGTGGATAAAAAAATTTGTAAACAAATTTTAGCCCATTGTCCCATTAATTTTCCGCCTAATAGAACAATTTTTTGAGGTAAAAAAAATGAAGGTATAAAAATTATTGAAATTAAAATAATTCCAAAAAAGAAAAAAAATGAAAATAAAAAATTTCTTATCATTTAAATTAAAAGCTAGATTAAATCTTGAAGCTTTTGTCTTTTACTAATAATATTAATTTTAGATCCTTTGATTAGGATTTCTATTGGTTTTGGTCTTAAATTATAATTAGAGCTTAAAGACATTCCATAGGCACCTACATCACAAATTATTATAAGATCATTCTCATTTATTTTTTGAAATTTATTTAAAAACAAAAAACTATCAGTAGTTTCACATATTGGTCCTACAAATTCATAAGTCTTTTTTGATGTTCCACTTTTTTTAATTGCTGGAATTATTCGATGCTTGGCTCCATATAATGCTGGTCTCATTAAATCATTCATTCCAGCGTCTAATATTATAAAGTTTTTATTTTTTGTTTGTTTAATATAAGTTACTTTAGAAATTAATACTCCTGCATTTCCTATAATAGATCTGCCTGGTTCAAAAATAATTTTAGATTTGTTATTTTTTAAAAATTTAGAGATTTCTCTATTATATTTTTCATAATTTAATTTTTTTATTTTATTTTCATAAGAGATTCCCATTCCCCCTCCTAAATCTATAAATTCAAATTTATGACCTGATTTCTTTATAATTTTATTAATAATTTTTAACATTTTCACATAAGGTTGATGATTGAGAATCTGACTACCAATATGTACGCTCATACATTTAAGTTTTAAATATCTAGATTTTTTTAAATATTTTACCAATTCATAAAAAATTTTTTCTTCCACACCAAATTTGTTTGTTTTTTTACCTGTAGAAATTTGGCTTAAAGTTTTAGGATCTATATTAGGATTTAATCTGATTCCAATATCTACAATTTTCTTTTTTGATTTTGCAATTCTCTCAATTTCTATTATTTCACTTTTTGACTCTGCGTTTATTAACAATATTTTTTTATTTATTGCATAAATTATTTCATTAGTAGTTTTTCCAACACCAGAGAAAACAATTTTTTTAGGATTTATTCCTGCTTTAATAGCTTTCATTAACTCACCCATGGAAACAACATCAGCTCCACATCCAAGTTTTTTAATTTCTTTTATTAACTGTAAATTAGTATTAGATTTAATAGCAAAACAAATTAAGGGTTTTAAAGATTTAAAATTTTTTTTAAAAGTAAGTATATTTTTTTTTATTTTATTATAAGAATAGCAATAAATTGGTGTGCCAAATTTTTTTGACAACTTTATAGCACTTACTTTTTCGATTAAAAAACTTTTACCGATATATTTCATTATTTTTTAACTGTTGATATATTTTAGATTTTCAAAAATAGAGATATATTTTTTTGTCTCGTATTTTGGGTCACCTTTTTTTCCACATGAAGCAAAAGTTATAAAACAAAGTGTAACTAAAATAATTTTTTTCTTCATTTTATTTCCTTTTTATATTTCTTTATCATTTTCTTTATATTTTCAAAAGAAGTTCCTCCATAAGATTTCTTTGATTTTATTGAATTTTCTAAACTAAAAACTTTTAAAACATCAATGTCTAAATTTTTTTCAATATTTTTAATTTCTTTAATGCTGAGTTCATTTAGATTTTTTTTATTTTTTTCAGCATAGTTAATAATTTTTGCTGTAATTTTGTAAGCTTTTCTGAATGGAATTTTAAATTTTTTAACAATATAATCTGCCAAATCAGTTGCTGTAATATAACCAATTGATGCCAGCTCTAACATTTTTTTTTTATTAAAATAAATATTATTTATTATCTCATTTAAAATTAATAATGAATTTTTGAGTTCATCAGAAGATTTAAATATTAATTGTTTATCATCTTGTAAATCTTTGAAATATGATAATGGTAAACCTTTTAATATAGTAAACATTGAAAACAAATTGCCATAGGCACTTCCAGATTTTCCTCTCAAATATTCTAGTGAGTCAGGGTTTTTCTTTTGAGGCATCATTGATGAACCTGTAACTAAACTATCTTTTAAACTTATTAAATTAAAAGCATCAGAATTCCAAATTATAAATTCTTCTGCTATTCTTGAAATATGCATTGAACAAACTGCAGAAGAAAATAAGAAATCAAGAACAAAATCTCTATCCGAAACAGTGTCTATAGAATTATTGCTAGGAAATTTAAAATTTAATTTTTTTGTTGTAAAACTTCTGTCTATATTAAAAGAAGTTCCCGATAAAGCTCCTGTACCTAAAGGATTTTCATTTAAATTATTAAAATTATATTTTAATCTATTCAAATCTCTTCGAAACATTTCAACATATGCCAATAAATAATGACTTAAGGAAATAGGCTGAGCATTTTTTAAGTGAGTGAATCCAGGCATAATTGTATGAATATTTTTTTCAGCCAAATTAATAAAGCTTTTAATTAAATTATTTAAAATTTTAATTAATTCATTTGTAGAGTTTTTCATCCATAATTTTAAATCAGTTAATACTTGGTCATTTCTAGATCTTGCAATGTGCATAAATCCAGAATCTTCTCCAATAATTTCATGTAATCTTTTTTCTATATTCATATGGATATCTTCATACTCTTTTTTAAAAATAAATTTTTTTTTTTTTATTTCATTTTCGATTCTTTTTAGCCCCCAAATTATTTTATTTTTAATTTTAAAAGAAATGATTTTTTGTTTACATAGCATTTCCACATGAGCTATTGATCCTTTTATATCTTCTTTAAATAATCTCTTGTCTATTTCAATGGAAGAACCCACTTTTTGAAACAATGGTGAGGTATTTTTCTTTATTCTAGTATTCCATACAGATTTTATTTTTTTTACCATAATAGACATTTATACACTTTAGATTAAAATAATCTAAAACTTTAATTAAAATTTATGAAAGCATTAATTGATTGTAAGTCATTTTTTAAATAAAAAAACATAATAAATTAAATATGAAATTTTGCCTCGAAACATTAATAGTTAATCCTGAAGAAAATAAAGAAATAAAAAATGCAGTAATTTTACTTCATGGTTATGGTGGAGATGGAAAAGATATTAGCATGCTAATACTAAACTGGAAACGTTTTATGCCAAACACAGTATTTTTATGTCCAAATGGGTATGAAAAGTGTTCAATTAACCCAAATGGTTTTCAATGGTTTGATTTATCGCAAGAAAATGAGGAATATATTCTTGGAGAGTCTTTAAAGAGTGAAAAAAAATTAAAAGAATTTATTAATCAGGTTAGAAATGAATATAAATTAGATAATTCAAATATTTGTTTATCTGGATTTAGCCAGGGTTGCATGATGGCTATTAATATTGGTTTAACTGAAAGTCATGCGCTTAGTTGTGTTGTAGGTTTTTCAGGAAAAATAATCAATAAAGGAAATCTTGAAAAAAGAATAATTTCGAAAACTAAATTTTTATTAATACATGGGGATATGGATCAAGTAGTCTCTCCCAATAACCTTTTGGAGGCTAAAGATTTTTTAGAAAGAAATAAAATTAATATAGATATTAAAATGTTAAAGAATTGTGAACATCATATTACAGTGGAGGCATCAAGTTTAGCCTTACAATATATAAAAAAAAACTTGGAATAAGAATTTAATTTAAAATAATTTGTCAGGTTGATATTAATTTACAATTAAGTTAGACTTAATTGAATTTATGATTAATGATCGAAAAATATCACTTGAAAAATGTCCTGCACTTGTTCTTAATGCTGACTACAGACCTTTAAGTTATTATCCATTATCTTTATGGAGCTGGCAAGACTCTATTAAATCGGTATTTTTGGATAGAGTTTCAATAGTTAGTTATTATGACAGAGTAATAAGAAGTCCTTCATTTAGCATGAAACTCCCAAGTGTTATTGCTCTAAGAAGTTATATAAAACCTCAAACAAACCCTAACTTCACAAGATTTAATGTATTTTTAAGAGATAAATTTACTTGTCAATATTGTGGTAGTAAAAAAGAATTAACTTTTGACCATTTGCTTCCAAGATCAAAAGGTGGAAAAACTGATTGGGATAACGTAGTAACAGCATGTTCGTGTTGTAATGTAAAAAAAGGTGGAAGATTATTATCTATATCGGGAATGAGACTGCATCAATTACCTTATCGTCCAACTACTGAAGACCTACATAGGAATGGTAAAAATTTTCCTCCAAATTTTTTACACAAAAGTTGGCTAGATTATTTGTATTGGGATGTAGAACTAGAACCTTAATTATTTATAATTTTTCTGAAAAGTTTATTGCTATCTTAGATCCTGTTTTAATCGCTTTATCCAATATCGAATAAAGTCCTTTTTTACTAGCGCCTTCCTCATAGGCTGTATTTTTATGATTAATTTCATCGCATCTAAACTTGATTATTTTATTTTTTAATTTTTGTTCATCTTTTTTTATCTGATTTATTTGATTTTGATAATGTCCATCAATTACCTCTTCGACAGAGGCTGTACAAAGCATAGCAGCTTTTTTACCCAAAACTACGCTTCCAAATCCTAAAGAAACTCCAAGCAAATCCCACAAAGGAAGAAAAATTGTTGGCTTTATCTTTCTTTTTTTAATTTCTTTTTCAAAAAAATTACAATGTTCTTTTTCGTGTTCTTTCATTTCTTTTATAATGCTCTCTAATTTTTGATCCTTAATTATAGTATTTAAAGCTAAAAGTTGCCCTTCATATATCTTTATTGCTCCTCTTTCACCCGCATGATCAACCCTTATAAATTCTTCTATTTTTTTTTTATTTGTTTTTTCCATAATAATAATTTTAAGTACAATACAAGCAATATAGAAGAAATAATAAAATTTATAGTCGCAAGTGACATACCTAATATTTTAAAACTTATGTCTTTGCAGCTTACAACACTGTTTTTTAGACTATTAAGTATTTCTGATTTATCTAATAGTTCGATATTTTGACTCGTGCATCCCGAAAATTCACTAAAAATCTCTTTTTCAATACCTACATGATAACCTGATATCATAAAACTTATTAAAAATATTAAAGCTAATAAATTAATAAAGAATTTATTATTAGAATAATAGTAACCTAAAAATGAAACAAATATTGCAAATAAGTAAGGAACTCTTTGATAAATGCAAAGTTTACATGGCTTTATACCAATGGAATGCTCTATGTAAATAGCGCTTAATAAAGATATAATAGAAATAATTAATGTGATTAAACAAATTATTTTTGTATTAAAAAAATTATTCATAAATTAAATAAAGTTTTTAAAAAAATAATAGATTAAAATAGCAAATAAAGTTAATAAAATAGAAATTATTATTGTAACTTTTAATAATTTTTTTTCTATTATTTTTTTCATAGTTGAACCAAAGTTTCCAATAAGAAAAGCAATTATAAAAAATCTTGATCCTCTAGTAATTATACTTACTATTACAAATAAAAATAAATTAAAGTGTACAAATCCACTAGTAATTGTTAAAAGTTTAAACGGAACGGGACTGAAACCTGCTATTGCTAAAAGTGTAATCCATGCAACTAAACCACCTTCTGAAGCTACTTTGTCTTTTAAAAATGAAACATTGTCTACGCCATATAATTCAAAAATTTTAATTCCAATTTCATTAAAAAAAACATATCCTATAAAATAACCCAAACATGCTCCCAGTACCGAAAATGTCGTAGCTATCAACGCAATCTTAAACCACTCTTTTTTTTTAGCTATAGTCATTGGTATAATTAGGACATCAGGTGGTATTGGAAATATAAAACTTTCAATAAAAGATACAGCTCCTAAAAAAACTTTTGAGCTTTTATGAGCTGCTAATTCAATAGTTTTTTTATAAATCCGCCTAATCATTTAACTTGTTTTATTATAATATTTATACTTATACTATTTAAAAAAACTTTTTAATTGGGCGAATGGTGGAACTGGTAGACGCGTTGGACTCAAAATCCAATGGTAGCAATACTGTGAGAGTTCGAGTCTCTCTTCGCCCACCAAAAATTTAAATATAATGAATATATTTTATAAAATTAGCTTAAGAATGAATTTGTTAAAATACTCATTGAGAAATTTATTTAAAAATAATGATCAAAATAGAAACAAAGAATTTATAGAAAAATATTTTCAAAATAAAAAAGGCACATACGTGGATGTTGGTTCATATCATCCGATAAGAATATCTAATACACTTAATCTTCATAAAAATGGGTGGTCAGGAATAAACATCGATATTAGCAAAAAAACTACTGACCTTTTTAAAATTTCTAGACCAAAAGATATAAATTTAAATTTTGCAGTGGGAAGCAAAAATAAAAATGGCTACTTTTATTATAACAAAGAAGTTTCAATGATTAGTTCTTTAAATAAGGATTTTTATAAAAAAATGAGTAAAGAAAAACCAAAAATTAAAAAAGTAAAAATAAGAACTTTAAACTATATTTTAGATAAATTTTTAAGAAAAAAAAATGTTAATTTTTTAGATATAGATGCTGAAGGAAATGATTTTGATGTATTAAAGGGCATTAATCTTAAAAAATATAATGTTGAAATAATTATGATTGAAGGTCATGCTTACAACAAAATTTTAAAAAAAAAATGTAGTAAAATGTTACAATATTTAAATAAAAATAACTTTAAATTAGTTTTTGGATCCTTTCCAGGTAATGGAATTTTTAAAAATAAAAAATTTAATTACAATCATTAGCTTGAAATGATCTTGCTTTAAGTATTTACTATTAATTTATGAAAATTTCTCAAATAAATAATCTTATTGAGTTATTTAGTACAATCTACAATAATATTAATGACAAAGATCAAATATTTTTAAAATGGCTTTATAATTTAGAAGAATATTCTTGGAAAAGAGTTTTTAATTCAGTAAAAAATTTATCATCAGAAATTTCAAAATATATAAATAAAGGAGATAGATGTTTGTTAATTTCGGAAAATAGGCCCGAATGGTTAATTTCCGATCTTTCAATAATGTTGTCCTATGGAATTACTGTTCCTGCATATACTACTTATTCCGAGAAAGATTATGAGTATATAATTAATGACTGTAAACCCTCTTTAGTAATTATATCAAATATAGAACAGTATAAAAAAATAAAGAATATTTTAAAAGATAAAGATTTTGTAAAAAAAATAATTTATTTTGATGAATTAAATATAGAAGAAAGTAATTTATTAATAAGTTATAAAAAAATTATAAATACAGACTCTACCAATAAAAAAGAGTTTCAAATTAGTTTAAAAAGAAAAGACCCAGCATGTATAATTTATACCTCTGGCACACAAGGAAATCCAAAAGGAGTTATATTAAGTCATGGAGGTATTTTAAATAACTGCGAGGGCGCTATAGAAATCTTAAAACCATTAATTAAAAAAGATCAAACAAGATTTTTAACTTGGTTGCCTTTATCTCATTCTTATGAACATACAGTTCAATTTGTTCAAATTACTGTTTCAGCTAGAGTATTTTATGCAGAGAATATTGAGAAATTAATAAAAAATATGAATGATTGTAGCCCAGAAATAATGACTGCTGTTCCAAGATTTTATCAAAATCTTTACCAGAAAATTAATGCAAGTTTTAATAAAGCAACTGGAATAAAAAAAGTCTTAGTAAAAAAAATGTTAAATCTTGGGCTAAAAAAAATTAAAAAAGAACCTCTAAATTTTATTGAAAAAATTCAAGACAATATTTTAGAGAAAATTGTGAGAAAAAAAATAAAGGCTCAATTTGGAGGATCTTTAAAAACTTTTGTTTCGGGTGGTGGTGCCTTGGATAAAGAAGTTGGATTTTTCCTTAACGCTATAGGCTTGCCAACTTTACAGGGTTATGGTCTAACCGAAACATCTCCAGTTGTAAGCTGTAATCCAATAAACGACATAAGAGTAGAAACAGTAGGACCTCCATTTAGAGGAAATGATGTAAAAATTGCTGAAGATGGAGAGATACTTGTTAAAGGTGAAAATGTCATGCTTGGATATTGGAACAACAAAGAGGAAACAGATAAAGTTTTAAAAAATGGATGGCTTCACACAGGAGATATAGGAGTTTTTAAAAATAATTATTTAAAAATAACAGATAGAAAAAAAGATATTTTAATTACACCAGGAGGAGACAATATTTCTCCATTAAAAATAGAAAATGAATTAGTTAACTCAGAATTATTTGAGCAAGCAATCGTTTATGGAGATAATAAACCGTATCTAGTTGCATTACTAGTGATTAACGATGAAAAAAAAACATTAGCAGAAGAAAAAATTAAACAAGAAATTGAAAAAATTAATAAAAAATTATCTAAAATAGAAAATATTAAAAAATTTTTTACAATTGATGAGAAATTTTCAATTGAAAATGGAATGTTAACACCAACATTAAAGTTAAAAAGATTCAAAATTATACAAAAATATAAAAATTCTTTTGAAAAACTTTATTAAATTAATTTAAAAAATATTGTTTATTAATCGCTATTTACTTATCTT
>MDSW01121650.1_pt1 | contig 15369 bp, 15 predicted proteins | sample 811171 | NCBI WGS metagenome assembly MDSW01 (sample SAMN05326641, study PRJNA326480) | marine metagenome | isolation source: seawater | place: Atlantic Ocean: North West | collected 2012 | reverse complement strand
CACCGGCAGGGTTGTACGACGCACAGACTGCGGCTGTTAGGTCCGCTGTACTGATCGCACACTCGGAAGTAGCACCATTTGTGTTACCCGCGAAGACCACCGAACCAAGGCTGCTTGTGCCCTGATTAAAGGCAGCAAAGCCGTTAGCAGCAACAATTGTTCCTTGTACACGCTCACTAATCTCGTCAGTATCAATCGCCGTGCCTGCTGTACTGACCGGAATTGGATTAGTACCTGCAAACTCAGTGATCTGCCAACCGCCAACGTTTATCTCGTCGTCACGTGTGCCCCCAGAGAAGAACAAGGAGTCTTGAACAACGTCGATAGAAGTCGTGGCTTCATCCGCAGTAGAGTCGAACGCTATAGTCGCTGTCGGTGCCCACGTGATGTATGGCTCTGCAGTAAACCCAGGAAGCGTCGTTGGCCCAAAGTTATCAGCAATTTGAATTCCAATGTCCGCAGTGATATCCGACTGAACACCGCCAGTCAAGAGACCCCCAGCTGCCAGCGCCATACGGAAATGAGCCCCGCCCACAAATTCACCGGTGCCCGAGTTCGCGTTGAAGGTGACCGAGCTGTCAGCTGTTCCGCCGCCTGTAAAAACAGCTGCGTCAGGTATTGCAGTAGCAGTGCCCGCAGCGCTTACATACGTCAGGGTGCTATTCGCTGTTGAACCTGCCGCGTTAACGAAAACGAGCGACGGTGCAGCGGCGAATGTGTAGCCACCGTTTAATGTTACGGTAACACGAACGTCAGTGTTCGCCGGAATATTGTTCGAAGTCAGTGTTCCAAAAAGCGCGAAGTTTTCAGCGCCACCAGGTTGAACGACGCTTGCGGCGCCTAAAACCGACTCGTTTGCCACAAAGGCCCCGACACCGGCAGTTCCATCTACATCGACCGTACCGAAAGCTTGTTGACTGACTACGCCAGCTACAAAAGCCCCCGATACCGCGGCCGCGAGGTTGTGTTTAGTAAAGGTCATTATAGTCCTCTCCTTTATTTCTTTAGTCTAGACTAATTAAAAGTATCTACTGTCATCTGGAGAACAGCCATCATCTTGCCGATCGGTTTAGACTAGTTGTCTAATATCCTTTTCATTCGGGTTAAAAGGTCATGACTCCTTCAAACTACGAAACGAATCAAAAGCGTTTATATTCCCTTTTGACCAACTTCCGCTCGCACCCGGGGTTCCCCAGATCCAGTGAGCCCCGCCAATTTAGCGTAACGTCCTTTAATAAGCAACCCTAAGTCCCTAAGAATTTTAAGAAAAACTTAAGGGAACCGTCCTCCTAAAAAAAAATATTATTCCTGAATAATCCGGAGTTTTTCCCGGTGTGAGCGATAAAAAAATTGCTATTTCTTTCAAAATAGTGTCTAAAACAACTCTTCTTTCAAGGAGTTAGTCAGCTCCACCGCACCTTCGGGTGTATCAATAACGTAGACGCTGAGCAGCATCATCAATTCAGTTTGAAAATCAGTCTGAATATCCGTCCTAAACAATTTGCCAAGAACGGGCAACTGCCCGAGGAGGGGTAGGCCCTGCGCGCCTTCCGATTTGTTTGTCGAGATTAGCCCCCCTATCAAGATAGAGCCGCCATCTTTAATTGACAACTGAGTCGACACTTTTCTCTCTAGTATCGTGGGCGAGCCTGTTAATAGAGTGGCGCTGCTGGTTGTCTGTTCGCTGAGTTGCTGAGACACCTTGATATCTACCAACCCTCCAGACTGAACCACCGGTTCTATTTCCAGGGCCACACCAGTTTTTCTGTATTGTATCGTCTGAATTACTGGAGCTCCGACAGTTTCTGTAGCCTGACTGTTCGACGTTATAACTGGAATACTGTTACCAACATCGATGGAGGCTATTTCGCCGCTCTTAACTAACAATTTAGGCGAAGATCTGATGACTGCCCGGTCATTACTATAAAAAGCGTTTAGTAAAGCGCGTGTTTCCCCAGCGCTATCAAAAATCAGGGAGAGGCCACTTCCACCAAGGCCAGTACCGCCTATTGTGGAACCGAGGACGTCTGTGCCCTCTATTCCATCGCCTCGAAACAACCATTCAGCTCCTGATTCACTAGCGTCGGTCAGCGTTATTTCCGCCAAAAGTACGTCGATGAGCACCATAGGAATAGGCTTGTCGACCTCTTCGAAAAACTCCAGGAGGTCGCCCCAGTCACGACCAGGTCCGTTAAAAAAAATGACATTTCGATTTTCATCATAGACGATATGACCATCTTTATAGCTAACGGCCGCTACGCCTCTCGCAGTGCTACTAGATCCGCTTTGAGGTTCGTTTGACGTATTACTGGCATTTCGATCTGTTCCAGAGGGTTCACCACCTAAAACACTCACCAGTTCAACTATATGCTCCGCCGTTACATTTTGGGCTTCGTAACTAAAAAATCCATCGGTTATTTCTTTCTCGGTACTAATATCAAGGTTATAGGCCCAATCGATCGCGTGCTGAAGTGACTCCTTACTAGCAGCAAAAATCACGATTCTCCGCTGACTCTTCAAGGAGATAATGAGGATGCTTCCAAGGGGTGGTCTTTGACTGACGGCATAACCTTCCGCGGACAGTATCGTGGTTAAGTCCCCAGCCAGTGTGTCGATCTCGACGTACTTGGGTGAAAATGATCTACTAAATTTTCCTTTGAAAAAAGTCTGATCCAGCATTTTCACAGACTCTGCGGCCTGCTTGACCACGTCCAGCGGACCACTAAGGATTAAACTATTTCTTTCCCCATCCTCCTTTACTTCCAAAGTAGTACCCCTGTAAAGATCTTGAAGCCAGGTTCTAACTTGGCTGTTTCTGACCACTTCGAGAACATTGAACGAATAGACCTTCCTTTTTGTCGCTGGGACATCCGGCAAGGTGCCGCCAGTTACCAATAAAGGCACACCCCCTGCAGCTGAGTTATCCCTTCTAAAACGGAGTAAATCGCTTGATTCAATTATCGCGACACCATACTCCGCTAATATAGATCTCGCGACGTTGTAGAGCTCAGAGGGCAGCATCGAATTTCCTAGCGATAGCGTAACCAAGTCTTGAGCATCAGAAATAGAGGGGTCGAGGACAAAGTTCAAACCTAAAATATTCCCAAATACTTGATTTATGAAATCTGGCAGCGGCATGTTTCTGAAATTTATATTGAGTGGCTCTCCTTCCAGTTTTCCCGCATACATGCTCTGACTTTCGGCATACACTGGCGTCCGAGTAAATGGTTGTGGAACAGGCTCGTCGCGCCCTAAGGTCTCTCTTGATGCCGTCGCGTTATCGCCCAAACCGGCATCTAATACTTGGGCAGCATTAGCTTTAGGTGAGCGCAGCATATTTTGTTCGAAAACTGATTGGGGGACATTTGAGCATCCGCCCATAAATCCTAAAGAAAATATGAATGCGCAAAAGACATTTTTAGTTTTCATCGACATCATCTTCATATTGGCTTTGAGAAAAAAGGCGAAGAATATGCTCGCCCTTATCCTCGTCCTTATAAGTTACAAACCCATTTTCAACGGATTCTAAAACTCCACCTAACGCTAATTTAGATCCGGCAGAAATTTCGGAGACAGATTCTCCGGTCTTAATGTAAGCGCTCTTGTAGTCACCCTGAATAACAGTTCCAAGAAGCTCATAATCCGCTTTCCTCTGTTGAGGAATTGCAATTTCCTCAGCACTCAATTCATCATCGCTAGGTGAACTGCTAAACCAAGCGTCTTGAACACTTGATCTTAACCCACTAGGAAAGGCTCCCAAACCTTGGGTCGAGCTAAATTCAGGCTCGACCCAAGTTTCGCTTTCGATACCTCGCCAGCTAACAGGCAACGTAACAAGAGAGAATGCCGCGGCTATAAGACTGGTATATAAAAAATACCTACTTGAGGAAGCTATCCTATTTTTAATAACTTTTAACACCTAGACTATTCCGAAAGATAAAACGCTAAGACATCCATGCTCATAGAACTCCCGCGCATTTGGCCGCCGGTATCAGCATCTATTTTCAGTCTTTCTATTAAAAAGATCGGCGAGGAGCTTTCGATCGACTCGATGAGCCTAAACCCTTCGTCGTTCCTAAATCTGATACTAAGTCGCGATCTTACTTGCTTGATTTTTGGGATTTCATCGTGCCAATCCGGCGTTCCGGTCACCAAAGAAAAGTCCTCAAGGCCAATGTCTGCAGCAAGTTGTCGAAGATTAGATTGGATAGAGGCTAACACCTGATTTTCTGATGGCGCAGACCACAATTTTTTTGAAAGGGCTTCTTTGTATTCAAGTTCTTTTTCGTGCCGAGCCCGCCAAATCGAGTCTTCGTCTACAGATTCTAGATCAAACTTTGTTTCATCTAGAGACCGATATTGCATAGTAAGAATTCGATTAGCATCCTTTAACTCCATGATTGTCGATATCGCCACTAAAGTTAAAACCAAATAGGAGCCTATTCGCAGACGCTGATTGCCTTCAAGCTCTGAGAAGAATGAGTCTATGACATCCAACAATTTCATTGCTCCAAGCTTGCCTTAATTTCTAAAGTGTCCGCTCTGTCATTAGGCACCAAAGAGATATCCCCAAAGAAGCTCACCTGATCGAAAGCAGTAGCATAATCCTGTAAATCTGCTTTTGGTTTGTGAATGCGAAATTGCAACATCCCAGGTTCGGACTGCCAACTCTGAATTTTGTCGGACCCACCCTCTAACTGCGGAATCTCCCTCACGATTGCAGCCATCATTTCAAGCTGAGAGTTGCCCATCAGCGAGGCCAGTGCTTGGTTTTCACTGCGCAAATTCAGAACGTTTCGCCTTTCTTCTAAAGCGGGACGAACTTCTTCTTTGGTAGCATTTATATTGTAATTTGCGGACCAAATCAGTGCATTCAGACCAATCCACCGAGCGCCTTCTAAGGACAAGAAAACTACCAAAAGAAGACTTGCACAAGTGAAGATTAATGGCTCATAGACTTTCAACTTACGAGCAGCGCCTTCTTCGAAACCCCAGGCCTGTGGATGTGATTTAACCGTTGGAATTTCTATTGGCCGCGCCTCTAAACCCGATGATCGAGCAAAAAGGTCTAAATCAGCTTCATTTGGCGAATTCCGCCAAAGAGTCTCAGAACGAAGTACTCCATCCAACCATCGCTGGCCAACAATTCCGTCCATAGATTCAAAAATTTGAAGGCCATTTTCCGCTGAAGAGTAAAAGATGCTCTCGGGTAAAATATCTACCAATGCTAAATCATCAGCTTCCAGTAAATTTTCCAAGATTGCCTCCTCGACAATCCTTTTGTCCCAACTCCAAACCATCGCGATCCCTTTCTCCCAACTAACCCAATAAGAAGGTTCTTCGAAGGGTGACTGAATTTGAATAACATTTGATAGTGCTAAAGACCTGTCTTTGGAGTCTAAGTGTCTGAGATCAATATTCTGGAAAATAGTATGAGCGCGACTAAGAACCCAGACGCTGCCAGGACGGCTGACCTCTTCGCATCGCACGCCTTCGAGCGAGTGGAAATACTGCCTACCGGAAAATAGCTTTTTTAGGGTGTTTTGAAGCATCAAGATTAACTATATCCTGCTGGTGCGTTGTATTTTCGCCCGGTTTTATTCGCACATTGTAGTCGATTTGCCATGGAGCGAAACCCGACATAGGCGTAAATTTAACTCCTAACCAACTTAATCGACTTTGCTTTTGACCACTAAATACGATCCTAAAACTAGACATCGGGGTCATAACGCGAGAAAACTCATCCGAAGGGATAATTAGATCGGTGACCTCATTGACGTCCGCTACTGATCTGAAGTGCCCGTCAATACGATAATCCAATATCGTTTTTCTCGCATTTTGAGTCAATCCATCGAGTAACATCAATCTGCCGGGAGTTAACGTATTAAAGTTCAATCTATTCCCGGCCAATACCGATACCTCCGTCAAAAAGTCGGCGTAACGATCCTCCAAGGCAGAGCCCCAACCTCGCACATTTAATATTTGAGTAGGACTCACAAGGAGACGATTAGTAGGAGGAAGCATTCCTGCCTTCAAATATTGGTTTTTTTCCGCACCATCAAGACTGGGGATTTCATCCCGATCTTTATAATCATTAAGGGCCGCGATAAGGCTCGGAATTGCTGACTCCGAAATGTCCATCGAAACAAGCAGATTCTCCAAAGTATCCGATGCAACACCCCCGTTGAGCGCGATTAGAGAACCAGAGTCTTGCATTGAAAAGACTACACTACCCATGCCTCGGTATTTGCGCCCGTCCAGTCTAATTTCATCACCGGAGGCAGCAAACAAGTCAGCGGAGAATGGGTTAAATTCATCTTCAAGTTTTGTTAATCCACCTCTCGAAGACGTCCTTAGTCCAGCATAGCTAAGCGAGTTTGTAGCACCCACATACAATATCGTTGCTCGAGTAGACCAAAGGTCGACCTCCCACTGGCTCTCCTCAGAAAATGCATGCACTGACTCCAGTATTCTTGTCGCCGAAGCAGCAACAAATCCTAAAGCGATTGTCATTCCAGCCAATAACCACAGAGTTAACATCAAGACAAAGCCAGCAGACTGTTTCATAGAATATCACTCGGCTGGGGCGTCGGATTAAGGCGCATCTTAGCAGCAGCCAAAATCTCGTAAGAGGAACCATCTATTTTTTCAACTTCCAATAAAATTCCTGCAGGCAAAGAACCCAGTTTTTCATCTTTAGCTGGCCACTCTGATGTAAAACTATTTGCATTAGCAAAATAAAAAAACTTCGCTCTACGGGCGGACCACCTTTTTATCAAGAGCGAGTCCTGATCGTTTTGAAGAACTCTAAGCTCTACATGGTTCTCGATTTGTGTTAGCGACCACTTGACCCTCGTCAAAACACCCTCTTCCTGAGTGACAGCGCTAAGAGTGTAACCCTCAAAATAATCAGCCCTGCCCACGAAAGCCCCAAAACCCTCAGGACTTGCCACCAACGACTCAACAGAGGCACGGAACCAATCTTCGGGAAGGATATTTGCTTGCAACTCACCCAGGTAACGGTTTACTTTCGAGTATTGACCAAACAAGATGCCTGAACTTTGAACTACCAACCCACTTATGATGCTTATAAGAACAAGCACCACTAGCATTTCCATCAAGGTGAAAGCCTGTAGATTTGACCTTCGCTTCACCTTATAAGCCAGTAGACGGCAGACGAACGCCCTCGTAACCTACAGACCGAGTTATAAGAACCTCAATATCTCGGCCTGATTCCTCGTCAAAAACCAAAGCCTCAATTCGGTACAATCCCAACCGGTAGTGGCCAAGTGCACCTATCAAAGTTCGTCCTTCTTTTTTTCCCTCAATAAGCTTTGCATTCCACCTCGCAAGAAAACCATTAGAACGATACTCTCCACTAGATTCTTGTCGAAGATTCATCATGACAACATATGAGTTGAAATTTTTTGAAAAGGTTATGACTTCCAGTCGTTCTTCCGCACGAATCATCGATGAAAGCACCGCGTCGTACCATCCGTACAATGCAATAATTGCACCCGAGAATATGGTAAGTGCGACCATGGCTTCGAGAAGACTAAAACCACCGTTTGTTGTAAGTTTAATCAAGGCTAACTCTGCATAGCGGCGCTTCAAGCTTTAAGCTTAGTATTTCATTGCCCCGAGACACGACTTTTATTTCACCGCCACGGCATGCACCGTTTCTTAAATAGATGATTGGCTTTGTAACAGTTATATCCCAACTATCAGGGGCGAAACCAAAATAATCTTTTGGTCCGCCTATGATCTTCCCTTGAGCGCTATTTATCTTGTATCTAGAGGATGTTTGCTTAGCGAGCAAGCCAAGGTCATTGACGCTATTTATAAATTCCGAGACTTGAACGGAATTCTCTAATCCAGAGTAAAATTTAGAAAGATTCGGAAGGGCCAACCCTGAAACTAGAGCAATCAGAATTAAGACAACGACTAATTCGATAAGAGTGAACCCATGGTGTTTATTACTTGGTGAAGCCGACATCTGCATCCAAGCCCTCACCTCCTTCTGCTCCATCAGCACCTAACGAGTATAGCGCGAACCCCTGTATGTTCTCGGCTTCGTCTGCATATACATAAGCGTTACCCCAAGGATCCAGGGGGATTTCATCACTAAGATATGGCCCTCTCCAACCCCTAACAGAGCCTGGTTCATATAAAAGCGCTGAAAGGCCTTCATCTGTAGTTGGATAACGACCCACATCCAATCTGAATGTCCCCATCGCAGACCTTAGCATCCTAACTTGGGAAAGAGCTGTGTCGACTTTACTCAAATCAACGCGATCAAACAATCTAGGCCCGACGAGCCCACCCAACAAGCCGAGAATCACAAGCACGACCAAGAGTTCAATCAGGCTAAACCCTTTTATACTGCGAATATTTTTTCTGGCCGACATTTTAAATAACCAATTCGTTTGCACTAGTTACAGCTAAAATGACACCTATAATGATCATGCCTATGACACAACCGATTCCTATGATCGCCAAAGGCTCCAATAACGATAGCATTCTTTGCATCCTTCTTTTTGACGCCTCTTCATAAAGATGCGCTAACGAAAGCATCATTTCCGGCAACTTTCCGGCCCTCTCACCAGATCTCAAAAGATTGTAGCCCGTCGTGTTAAGACAATCTGCTTTTTCTAATGAATCGGCTAAGCCCTCCCCCGCCCTAATGTCTCTCTCCACTTCTTTCAACAGTGATCGTCGTCTCTCACTAAAAACCGACACTGAGGACAAATCCAAGGCCTCCAGCAAAGAAACTTTGCCACTTAAAAGCGTAGACATTTGCGCCGTCCACATTGCCACATCCGCTTCATCAAGCCAACCACCAACAATAGGAATACGAAATGCAAAAGACTTGACGCCGCGTCGAACGTCGTCTCTTTGAAATAACCAATATCCAGCCACACAGGAGAGGAACGCAAAGAATAAAAAAATTGAAGCATTCTCATTGAACCACATTCCCCCATTTAGGACTAAAAGCGACAAAAGCGGCAAGTCAGAGGACCTGTCTACTAAGGGCGCGAACTTAGGGACGACAAACAGGAAGATTAGCAATACTGCAGCAATACCAGAACCCACGAGAATGAGCGGATAAATCAAAGCGCTCACAATATCTTCGCGGGACTTCATATCATACTCGAACTGACTTACTCCGCTCCGCAGACTCAATCCCAGATTCCCAGTCAGTTCACCAGCCTTAAGTAATTGTAAAAAATAGCTGGGAACTGGAAAGTCTGCTGTCTTCATAGCATCTGAAAAGCTACTACCTTTTCTTATTTCATCCGCCATATTTAAATAGCGTTCGCTCAAATCGGGGGGATAGTGGCTATTTGATTGAGCCTCTATGGTTTCAGCAACACTGACTCCCGACTCTAACAGAGTAGCCATTTCGTGAAGCGAGAGCATCAAGTCCTCGGGGCTACTTCGTTTTTTTAAAACTTTCTGATTTGATTTACTCTGCTCGATACTTACAACGGTTAGGCCTCTGGCGAGCACCACGCGCGTTGCCTCCCGTTTATTTTGAGCATTCAACTCTCCGAAAACCCGACCGCCATCTCTACTTACTGCTTTGTAAGAGAAAATCAAACGATATCCTCCGTAACAAGAACTCTTAAAAGCTCTTCCACAGAAGTTTCTCCTTTGGAAGCCTTCAACAGGCCGTCCTGATACAAATTTCTATATTTCATTTCCGCGGCATGGTTTTGCATTTCAAATAACGTAGCACCACGAACAATCATTTCTTTCAGCTTCTCATCTACCGGGACCATCTGATAAACGCCCAGTCGTCCTCTATATCCGGTGCCTTGACAACTATCGCAACCAACAGGTGATCGCCAATTTTTCCCTATGCCACTAACTCCCATCTCCAAAATATCATTTAATATCTTTGGATCTGGCACTGCCGGCTCAGAACAATGAGGGCACAAGCGTCGAACGAGACGCTGGGCCTGAACGCCTTTCATTGGAGCTGCTACCAAGAACGGTTCTAGGCCCATATCGATCAACCTTGTAAACGATGATATCGCATCATTAGTGTGCAAAGTCGAAAGCACTAGATGTCCGGAAAGCGCCGACTGAATAGCAATCTCAGCGGTTTCGAGGTCTCGTATTTCGCCAATCATTATTACATCCGGATCCTGACGAAGGATCGAGCGTAAAGCGCGCGAGAAGGTGAATCCAATCTCTGCATTAACTTGGATTTGAGTAATGCCGACAACTTGAATCTCTACCGGATCCTCCACTGTGACAATTTTCCGTATCCCGTCGTTCGTCGCAGATATAGCTCCGTGAAGTGTTGTAGACTTTCCTGACCCCGTGGGTCCAGTGACAAGTACAATACCTCCTGCTGACTTTGACCAATTCTCTAGGAGATGAAGATGATCAGACTCAAGTCCCAAATGACCTAATGTTAGGCTCTCCCGATTCTTTGGTAGCAACCTCAATACAACTGATTCGCCAAATACACCTGGCAGGGTCGAGACCCTCAAATCCATATCTAGCCCAGCCACGCGAGTTGTAATTCTACCGTCTTGGGGTAAGCGGCGTTCCGCTATATCCAACCCTGAAATCAGCTTAATCCTTGAAACAACCGCTGGAAACCTTTCAATCGACTGCTGAAGCCTATCTACCAAGACCCCATCTATTCTAAATCTAACTTTGTAATAAGTGTCTTCAGGTTCAATATGTATATCTGAAGCATCCGAATCTACTGCCTGCGACAAGAGATTGTTTACAAGATCTATTACAGGAGCTTCTTCAGCAATTTCTCTCAAGTATATTGTATCGTCAGAACTACGTACTATCGAATCAACGTTAGCTTCCAGCAAAACCTGACTTGAGATTTGTTCGAACGTATAGTTCGAAACTAAGTAGAAGATCAATTGAGTGTCGGGAAAATTTCGAATTAGAACTTCTCTAATTTCATGGTTCACAGGGTCTGTAGCAATGCACGAAACTTGCATTGCTGCCGACTCCCAAATTAAAGCTTCGCGCGCAAGAAACCAGTCGAGGTTTATCCGGCTTTTTACTATGGTTTGATGAAGGCTCTGAGCGTCAGGGATGTCGTCCAATTTCAAAATCGTCAATTCAAGCTGTCTAGCCAACATGCTAAGAAGGTTTTCTTCTGATATCGCTCCAATCCGAACCAAGGCTGCACCCACACGCCCCCCGCTTATCGAGCTTAAATGGAGCGCTTTATCAAGATCTTCAGCACTGACGAGTTCTTCTTCAATCAATAGCTGCCCAATCAAAACAGAAACGTTTTTCATTCGTTTAACATAGAGTCAGGTTTCTTCTATTCACTTTTATATGGAGCCTTTTTGTGTAATAACACAAATGATACTTTTGGAGGAGGCACATAGACTCTAATACAGTCACGTTAAGAACCTTGTTCTACTCCAATGACATCAATTATCGCAATACTCACATCACTTAACTTCGCATCATCCAGCAGATCTGAAACAGGCCAACCTGGGCGTAGCACCGTTAAACCAGAACTAAGTACTGGTCCAGAACTGACTTTCTTCTTAAATTTCTTCCCTTTAATGCTTGCTTCAATTTCGACCTCTAAAGATCTCACAGGTACTTCGCTTAAATTTTTTACATACCCCACGAACTCACCAGTATGGGCCGAATGGCTAGTAATAAAATACCTCTCAGGGTTATCTTCAATATCCAACCGGACGAAATTCATCTGGGCATGAGCTGCATACTGGCCTCCTACAGTCATCAGGTTCCAATACTTAATTTTTGCTTTCTCTAGATCGTCGGTTAGAAAGGAAAGTTCGGCTAACGCTTTCGTCGCTAAAGAATTAGGCAATAAATTGTTGCTGGTTTCATAAGCAGCAATTGCCCCCTCAACATTTCCGTAACCCTGGTAGCACAAGCCCTCGTCTATCCAATCCTGATAAGATTTTTCTCTTGCGACCATTTCCGACGTCAAGATTCTTAAAGCGTTTCCACATTCTCTATTTTCAATTAAGTATGACGATTTAAGGGACAACAGTGAAACGTCGACTGGAATATTTTCAGGCCAAGTACTAAAAGCGCGCTCCAACAGTCTAGTGGCACTAGACCAACGCCTAGAACGTGACTCATTAGCGTAAGAAAATGACTCTACTGTTTTCTTGTATGTAAGTAATTGCTGATCGAAATCATCAATATTCCAAACCCAATCATCGGGATCATTTCTACTCGAGAGTCGCGCCACATTTTCTGTTACTCGTGCAATCCTTTCGTCGCTCGGGAAGCTTATTTTCATATTCCCTTTTGAATAATCAATCTCCTGCAAACTTCTTAAAAGTATTACAAAGGCTTCAGGATGGTAGCCCGCGGCAGTCATGGCATTTTGACCGTGCAAGTCCGCTTGCAATTCTTCGATTCTTGTATGCTTTATCGCAGACAAGCGATTTATCGCCGGCCTCGCTTGTCCCACCGCGAAGTTTTCCGATTGATTGAAAGTCCGAGCCAATGAAGCCGTTCCACTTAAAAACCTTCCATCAATTAAAGACTCTGAGTAGATCTTTTTCGCATGCTGAACTTCCCTAGATAATAGGGCGGCGAGCTCCGCCTCACTGCCCAAAATGGAGAGCATGCCTCTGGTAATTGTAACCCTGCCACCGGGGGCTGACCATGCATCCGGAAGATCATTATTTATCAAGTAAAAAGAAAAGTTCGATTTTTCCTCTTCTTCGCTAGATTCCAGTATGCGTCTGCCGATCATTTCAATATAAGCATTAAGCTTCGGGTCCAGAGAAAAAATCCCTCCGCTTTCTTGAAGCATGTACTGAAAGTATTTTCCGGAATGAGCGCCATCACTTAGGCCTGAGAGCGGAAAAAACACCCAGGCGACCAAGGTCAAAGTAGCTAATTTGCTCTTACGAAATAACATACGTCTACAACTTAATAGTTCTTAGCGACATTCTATCTCAAAGTTAGGATTTATCGCGGTATAATCAACGTATCTGAAACATCTAAATTCCAGGAAATTTCAAATGTCTCGCAAAGGGGTCATACTCGCAGGAGGTTCAGGTACACGTCTTCACCCACTGACAAACTCCGTTAGCAAGCAACTCTTACCTGTATTTGACAAACCGATGATCTACTATCCGCTATCGACCTTGATGTTAGCCGGAATTCGAGAAATATTAGTTATTACTAATCCAAACCATATTAAGTCTTTTCAGAACTTGTTGGGAGACGGAAGGCAATTAGGAATCCAAATAGATTATGCCGAACAGCCAAATCCAGATGGGATTGCGCAAGCTTTCATTATTGGCAAGCCGTTCATCGGCGACAGCGATGTGGCTCTTATCTTGGGGGACAATATTTTTTACTCTCAAGGCATGAGAGAACTCCTTAATAACGTCACTATGCAGCCAAGCGGTGCAACGATATTCGGATATTACGTCAAGAATCCTAGCGACTATGGCGTAGTCGAACTCGATGAGTTCGGCAGAGTCTTGACGATCGAGGAAAAGCCTTCAGAGCCTAAATCTAATTATGCCGTTACCGGTATGTATTTTTACGACAACGAGGTCATCGACATCGCTGAACACCTGAAACCTTCTGCTCGGGGCGAACTAGAGATTACTGACATTAATTTACATTATCTGGCTGCGGACAAATTAAAAGTAGAGTTATTCACGCGAGGAACAGCTTGGCTCGATACTGGTCAGCACAACCACTTATTAGATGCTGGGAATTTTGTACGAATAGTTGAGGAACGCCAGGGGCTAAAAATCGCTTGCCCAGAGGAGGTCGCATATAACATGGGATTTATTAGTGCAGATGATCTACGAGTATTGGGTGAGGGCCAGATTAAAAGCGGCTATGGACAATATCTGCTCGAGGTCCTAAAAAGCGCTACTCCCGCATGATCGCAACTGATACTACTATCCCCGAGGTTAAAGTTTTCTCTCCTGAAATCCATTCCGATAAGCGTGGCTTTTTTATGGAATCGTATCGGGCTTCCTGGTTACCTGGATTTGATTTCGTACAGGACAATCACAGCAAGTCAGTCAAAGGTACACTGCGTGGCTTGCACTACCAAATAAAGAGACCACAGGGAAAATTGGTTCGAGTAACGGCGGGGTCGGTCTTTGATGTGGCGGTCGACCTTCGTCGATCTTCACCATTCTTTGGTAAATATGTTAGTCGAGAACTTAGTGCTGAAAATAAAGAAATATTCTGGATTCCGCCGGGCTTCGCTCACGGATTCATCGTAACATCGACAACAGCCGAGTTTACTTATAAATGCACAAATTACTACGATCCAGCTGATGAGAGATCCCTGCGCTGGAATGACCCAGAACTTGCGATAAAATGGCCTACCGACCTTTTGCCACCCGTACTGTCTTTAAGAGACGAAGAAGCACCGCTATTTATAGAAGCCGAAGTTTACAACTGATCAAATTTCGAACCCAAGGCTCTCAACATAGCTTAAATCGTCAGCAGCAAAAATAGATAAGTCCTTCCCTTTTCTTCTATTCAAAGTAGTGGCTTTTAAATAGCTATTTAGCTGGTCAATGGGTAATTCTGACTTGTCTTTATTCAAAAAATGCAAGAGGGCTTCCAACCATTTGCTAGGTGACCTACAAAAGTCATCATAATTCAACAACATAAACCGATCTCCTAGCTTTGCTCCGAGCTTTTCAACACGACGGTGAACTTCGCACCAATACGCCAAAGAATCTTTACGTGAATCTGTATCAATAGGGCGATTTAGAACCCGCTTACCCCAGAATGCTAGCTGATTTTGGTTCTCGCTATAGGCCATATCTACACCGTGACGAATAACGTGGACATACTTCATCGACTCCAGAGATTCTATTAGCACTGGAAGAAAGATATGACTATTCGGTTCCTTGAATCCCCAAGGACAATTTAGAGCTCCTTTATTTAGAGCAAGCATTGATTCAACACGCTCAGAAAGCCATGCCTCTGAGTGTTGCGGTCTAGCATTCTTCGCAAGACTTTTGATCCGCTCAAGATCTGAATCATTCGGCGAAAAACCATCGATCATCGCAGCACAGAAAATCTGAAGTAATTCAGTCAGTTCCTTTTTGTGTGTCTCTGGTGGCCACAATTCCTGGCGCTTGAAAAGGAGCGTGAACCACAGATTGTCAAAAGCTGCATTTAGGTCTGCACCCAAGTAAAACCCTAAATCTTTCAATATTGTGGCGAATAAGCGAGTCCCGCTGCCGCCAACTCCACCGATAACTATCGGACCTTCTTTCATATTGCTTTCGACGCTACGTGGTAATATAAGACTATCTTCAGTTTTCCATCCGAAGCAACGCCCTTGACTATAAAATCGTTGGACGGGCTCCGAGGTATCGCGGTCCTATTCGTTGT
>MDSW01007987.1_pt1 | contig 15374 bp, 12 predicted proteins | sample 811171 | NCBI WGS metagenome assembly MDSW01 (sample SAMN05326641, study PRJNA326480) | marine metagenome | isolation source: seawater | place: Atlantic Ocean: North West | collected 2012 | reverse complement strand
TTTTATAGCCGTCCCATTACCAACCTCAAAAGACAATCACCAACTAGAAAATGCTAATTTTTATAAAGAAAATGACTGTTGTTGGGTTATTGAACAAACTAATTTTGAGAAAAAGATTGAGCATCTTTTGAATGAGATCTTAATTGATAAAATTGAATACTTAAAAAAAAAGGAAAATTTGAAGAAATTAAATTATCAAAACACTTGGATTAATGTTAATCAAAAAATATTAGAAATTATAAATGAAAATTGAATTAGCAAAAACAGAGATTATCCATTTTATTGGAATAGGCGGAATAGGAATGAGTGGATTGTCGCTAATTATGAAAGGCAAAGGGTTTAAAGTCCAAGGAAGTGATTTAAATTTGAACAAAAATATTGAAAGATTGAAAAAAGAAAAAATAAAAGTTTTCATAGGACAAAAAAAACAAAATCTGAAAAATGCAACAATAGTTGTAATTTCCTCAGCAATTAAAAAAAATAATCCAGAGATAGTTGAGGCAAAAAGAAAAAATTTGCCAGTTATAACACGAGGAAAAATGTTAGCTCACATTGTTTCGTTAATGAAGAACATTGTAGTTGTCGGTTCTCATGGAAAAACAACTACTACATCATTGATAACCTCAATTTTTCAAAAAACTAAATTAGACCCAACCATTATTAATGGTGGTGTTATTAACTCAATAAAGAATACTGCAAAACTTGGAAAGAGTGATTGGTCAATATTAGAAGCTGATGAATCTGATGGAAGTTTTATTCATATTCCACCCACGTATTCAATCATCACAAATATTGATAGAGAACATATGGATTTTTATAAATCTATGGATGATCTAAAGAATTATTTTATTCAATTTATTGAAAAAGTTCCTTCATTTGGAAAATTATTTATATGTATTGACGATAAAATAAATTGTGATCTCGTAAAGAAATTAAAAAGTAAAAATTTTTATACTTATGGAATAAATACAAAATCTAATTTTTTAATCAAAAATATCAGACAAAATATGAAGTTTTCCGAGTTTGATTTGCAAATAAATGTTCCTAATAAAAAAAAAATCACACTAAAGAAAATTAAGATACCTTTACTCGGCATACATAATGTCAGAAATTCAGTTGCTGCTGCAGCAGTAGCATTAACAATTGGGATATCTATATCAGATATTAAAAAGGGATTACTTAATTTTAAAGGAGTTCAAAGGCGATTTAATAAAATCTTCACTCATAATAACATTGATTTCTATGATGATTATGCTCACCACCCAACAGAGATAAAAGTTGTATTAGATGGAGTAAAAAAAGTTTATAAAGGTTATGAAAAAGTTTGTGTATTTCAGCCTCATCGTATTTCAAGATTAAAAGACCTAAGAAAAGAATTTTCATTTGCCTTTAAAGATGCTGATATAGTTATTTTATGTCCAATATACACTGCAGGGGAAAAAATTAAATTGGGATTTAATTATTTAAAATTTGCAAAAGAAATTATGAATAATTCAAAAGTAAAATTATTTTTAGTAAATAACGATATTCATTTGGCAAAATTTCTTAAAAAAAATATGTTTGGTAAAAAAATTGTTATTGGAATGGGAGCTGGATCAATCTCAAATTGGATGAGAAAACTTCCACAATTAATTTAATGCAAATTAAACAGTTAAAAAAAATATTGAATGAATTTGGAGACAATGTAAAATTTGACTATGATCTTAAGAAAAAAAATTGGTTTAATATTGGCGGTAAATCGAAAGTATTTTATAAAGCAGATAATTTAAAAGAATTAGTAAAATTTTTAAAAAAATTAGAAAATAAAGAAAAAATATTTATTCTTGGTGCGGGTTCAAATACTCTTATAAATGATAATTTGTTTGATGGTGTAGTAATAAAATTAAGTAAAAATTTTAATAATATATCTCTACTAGGTAATGATATTATAATCGCAGGAAGCGCAGCTCAAGATAAATCTTTGTCAGATTTTGCATTGAAAAGTAATTTAAGTGGATTTGAATTCTTATCGTGTATTCCAGGTACTATTGGTGGAGGAATAAAAATGAACGCTGGGTGTTTTGGAAAAGAATTTAAAGATATATTACTATCAATTCAGGCAATAGATAAATCTGGCAATGTAATAACGATTTTATCAAAAGATATAAAATTTGAGTATAGAAAAAATAATTTATCTGAAGATCTGATTTTTTTAAGCGCTTCTTTTAAGGGTAAAAAAGATGATCATTCAAAAATTAATGATGAAATGATTAAACTAAAAGCTAAAAAAGAGAAGAGTCAACCAACTAAAATAAAAACAAGTGGTAGTACTTTTAAAAATCCAATACTACAAACAAATAAAAAAGTTTGGGAACTTATAAAAGAATCAGTACCTTTAGACAAAAGTTTTGGAGATGCCTGCATATCTGAGAAACACTGCAATTTTTTTGTTAACAAAGGGGATGCTAAATTTGATGATATGAAAAATTTAATAGATTTTGTTGCTGAAAAAGTTTTGGAAAAAACTGGAATTAGTTTAGAAAAAGAAATTAAAATTTTAGAATAATTTGAAAAAAAAAATATTAATAATTTCTGGTGGTATATCAAAAGAGAGGCTAATTAGCCTTGATACAGGAAAGCAAGTTGCCAAAGAACTAACTAGAAACGGTTATAATGTAAAAATAACTGAACCAGATTTTAATTTACTTAAAATAATTAAATCATTTAAACCAAATACGATCTTTAATGCATTACACGGACAGTTTGGTGAAGATGGATATATTCAAACTATTTTAGAAACTACTGGTATACCATATACTCATTCAGGGGTAATTTCCTCATCTACAGCTATGGATAAGGAATTGTCAAAAAAAATTTTTATTAAAAATAACATTTTAACACCAAAGTATATCTCATATTCTTTTGATAAATCAGCCAAAGATTTAGTTAAAAGAATTTTTAAAAAATTAAAATTTCCAGTTGTAGTTAAACCAGTTAATGAGGGTTCAAGTGTAAATGTATTTATCTGCACAAAAAATAATATTTTAAGCAAAATCAAATTACTTAAGAATTATAAAAAGATAATTATAGAAGAATTTATACCAGGACGAGAAATTCAAGCAGCAATTATTGGGACAAAAAAACTTGGAGCAATTGAATTAAAACCCAAAAGAAAATTTTATGATTATCAAGCTAAATATGATTCAAAGGCTGAAACTAAGCATATCATTCCTGTAAATTTAAGTAAAAAAAACTATGATAAATTAATGAGCTTATCGTTAAAAGCTCATAGATTAATTGGATGTCAAGGAGTAACTAGATCAGATTTTAAATTTTTCAAAGGAAGATTTTATCTTTTGGAAATTAATACTCAACCAGGCATGACGAGCCTATCTTTAGTGCCAGAAATTGCCTCTCATCATGGTATCAGTTTCATTAGACTCATAGAATTAATCATTAAATATGCCTCAACAAAAAAATAAAAAAATTTTCATATATTTTTTTATATTTTTAGTAATTGGTACACTTAATAATAAGAATTTATCTAACAATAATTTTGCTAAAGTTAATACAATTTCAGTTACAGGCCTTGATGAGATAAATAATCTTGATTTACACAATAAATTAGATTTACTAAAAGTTAAAAATCTTTTTTTTTTAAATAAAACGGAAATTAAAAAGATATTAGACTCTAATAGTTTAGTTGAACAATATTCTGTTTTTAAGAAATATCCCGCAACATTAAATGTTACAGTAGATAAAACAAAGTTTATAGCAAAAGTAAAAAGGAATAGTGATATTTTCTTTTTAGGATCAAACGGTAAATTGATTAAAACAGATAATATAAAAAAAGATGTTCCTTTTATATTTGGAAATTTTAATAAAAAAGATTTTTTTGAATTAAAGAAGGTGATTGATGAAACAAATTTTGATTATCTTGAGATAAAAAATTTATTCTTTTTTAAATCAGGGAGATGGGACATAGAAACAAAAAATGGACTTTTAATAAAACTACCTAAAAATGATCTTAAAAAAAAATTTAAATTATTGATTAAATTTTTATCTAAAAACGATCAAAAAAAAATTAATAAAATTGATTTACGCCAAAATAACCAAATAATTATAAATGGAAAATAATCCTAATTTCAAAGTTTTTTTATATGCAAGTAAAGAAAAATTTATAATATCGGTTCAAAAAAAAACACCCCAAAAAATTTATAGAGAAGAATTAATATCTAGTGTGGATAATGAAGAATTAACATTAGATGATTTAAATTTCTTTTTAGAAAAACACATTTTTAAGATTGAAAAAAAACTTGAAAATTTTGTTAAAAAAATTTATTTAATCTTGGACTCTGATGATTTTTTTCCTTTAGAAATTTCACTAAAGAAAAATAATTACGAAAATGTAATTGACTTAAAAAATTTAAGCCACCTTTTGAAAGACGGCAAGGATTATTGTAAAAAAACTATAGGTAATAGAAAAATTGTCCATATGATAATTGATAATTATCAAATTGGTGATGAAGTTTATAAATTTTTACCCGAAGACTTAAGAGCTAATAGTTTGTCTGTAAATATAAAATTTATCTGTATTTCAAATGAGTTAATTAAAAATTTTGAAAAAATTTTAAAAAAATATCAAATTTCTCTAGGACAAGTTGTAAATGCAAAGTATGTATCACAGTTTATGGAAAATGATAAAATTGATATTTTTATAAAAGCTGAAAAAATAATGGATGGCCATAATCCAAATGAAGTAATGCTAGTTGATAAAACATTGAAAAAACAAGGCTTTTTTGAAAAGTTTTTCAACTTTTTCAATTAAAATTGTATTTTCTAGTAATATTAGTTGTTTTTGAGTTAAGCACATTCAGTATTAAAAGTCTCGGGTGTCAGATTTAAACCAAAAAACTATAAAAGAAGTAGTCAACTTTAATGGAATTGGACTTCATAGTGGCCAAAAAGTTAAAGTTTCAATTAAGCCATCAGATCCAAATACTGGAATTATTTTTAAAAGGGTAGATATTAAAAATAATAATTTGATATTTCCAAACTTTTCAAATGTTACCAATACATCTTTGAATACAACTATATCAAACGAATTCGGTATCAAAGTTTCAACAATAGAACATTTAATGGGAGCACTTTTTGGATTAGGTGTTGATAATGCTTTAGTTGAAATTGATAATGAGGAAGTACCAATTCTTGATGGATCAGCTAAAGAATTTATTAAAAAGATAATTGCCGTGGGTCTGAAAGTTAGTAATGCACCAATTAAAGTAATAAAGATTAATAAAAAAGTAGATTTTAAAAAAGGTGATAAAACTATTTCAATTTCACCTTCAAAACTTAGTTTGGATATTGATTTTGAACTTAAATACAAAAATTCAGTGATTGGTAACCAAAGAAATAAAGTAAATGTTTATAAAGATGATTTGCATGATGTATTCAATTCCAGAACTTTTTGTTTATTTGAAGACATTGAGATGATTAAAAAAAATGGTCTAGCAAAAGGCGGCAGTTTAAATAATGCAATAGTGGTTAAAGATGAAAAAATTTTAAATGATGAAGGACTTAGAAATTTCAAAGAATTTGTAAATCATAAAATATTAGATTGTATTGGAGATCTTTATACATGTGGATATAGAATGATAGCAAATATTACTTGTTCACAAGGGGGACATTTTCTCACAAATCAATTATTAAGAAAAGTATTTGAAAATAAAGAGAATTTTTCAATTGTTGAGATTAAAGAAAGAAATTTACCTCATACAGTCATCAATAGAAGTCTTTTAAGATCTATAGCATAAATTAAAGATCTTTATAATCAACTCTTATGATTATATAAATCTTGCATGAATCAATTTAAGTTTTTTTTAATAACTTTTGTAATAATTATATTAAGTTCCTGTTCAAAAAAAGAAAAAGAAATTTCTATCATAAAAGAAGCTAGCCAGGATTTAGAAATGGTTGTTGCTTACAAACAAGCTTACCAAGCGTTAAATGATAACGACCCTTATTTTGCGGCAAAAAAATTCTTAGAGGCTGAGCTTTTGTTTCCACAATCAGAATGGGCACCAAGATCTGCTCTAATGGCATCTTACTCATATTATTTGCAGAATTATTATGCTGAAGCTTTGTTTAATTTAGAAAGATATTTAAAAACTTATCCCAATGATAAAAACTTATCATATGCTCATTATCTTATAGCAATGTGTTATTACGAAACAATAGAGGATGAAAAAAGAGACTCAGCTCCTTTGCTAAAAGCAAAAAGTAAATTTAAATTTATTTCTCAAGAATATCCAAATACAGACTTTGCTTTAGATGCGGAATTTAAAATTGATTTAATTGAGGATATTCTTGCATCTAAAGAGATGTATTTGGGCAGACATTATATTAAAAAAGGTAAATGGATTGCTGCAATAAATAGATTTAAAAAAATCATTAAAGAGTACGATCAGACTATCTTTGTTGAGGAGGCAATACACAGACTTGTTGAAATTAATTATAAGTTGGGTCTTATTGAAGAGTCTCAAAAATACGCAAAACTTTTGGGTTATAATTATAAATCAAGTGAGTGGTATGAAAAATCTTACAAGGTTTTTAACAAAAATTATAAAAAAAATAAAATAAAAAAAGTAAAAAAAGAAAAGAAAGGCGTAATTAAAAAATTTAAGAGTCTTTTTGATTAACATGAATAAAGATTTGATCAAAAAAAAATATAGAGAAAAAATTAAATTACTTAGCTATTATAATAAGAAATACTATAGTGAAAATACTTCCGAAATAAGTGACTCAAAATTCGATCAACTTAAAAGAGAGATTATAGAATTAGAAAAAAAATACTCTTTTTTAAAAAACAGAAATTCACCAAGTTTAAAAGTCGGTTTTAAACCATCAAAAAATTTTAATAAAGTAGTTCATAGATCACCAATGCTTTCATTAGCAAACGCATTTGATGAGGAGGATTTAGTTAATTTCGAAAAAAAAATATTTAATTACTTAAATAAAAAAAATAACTTTCAAATAGAATATAGTGCTGAACCTAAAATTGACGGAATTTCAGCATCTTTAACGTACAAAAAAGGGAAGTTTGTAATAGGTCTATCTAGAGGAGATGGTAAAGAGGGTGAGGACATTACGTCAAATTTAAAAACAATAAATGATATCCCAAAATTAATTTTAGATAAAGACTTCCCAAAAGATATTGATATTAGAGGAGAAGTATTTATTCAAAATAATGATTTTGAAAAACTTAAAGACAAGTTTGCAAATCCAAGAAATGCTGCTTCTGGTTCTCTAAGACAAAAAGATCCAAATGAAACAAAAAAAATTCCTTTAAAATTTATTGCTTACACCTTTGGATATGAAAAAGAAATTAATATTAATTGTCAGAGTGATTACCTTAAAAAATTAAAAAAATGGGGATTTAAAGTAAATCCTTTTAATAAAGTTATAACAGGTACAAAGAATTTGATGATTAACTATTATGAAATAGAAAAAAAAAGGAATGAATTAAATTTTGATATTGATGGAATTGTTTATAAAGTAAATAATTTTGAAATTCAAAAAAGATTAGGTAATGTTGCCAACGCACCAAGATGGGCTATTGCACATAAATTTTCAGCTAACAAAGGCATATCGAAAATAATAGATATTGATATTCAAATTGGAAGAACGGGTGCCTTAACTCCTGTTGCTAAAATTAATCCTATAAATATTGGAGGAGTAGTTGTTTCTAACGCAACTTTGCATAATGAGGATGAAATATTAAGAAAAGACATTAGGGTAAGTGATACAGTTGTTGTTGAAAGAGCTGGAGATGTTATTCCTCATATAGTTTCTGTCGATTTTAAAAAAAGATCAGAAAAATCAAATAAATTTGTCTTTCCAAAAAATTGTCCATCATGTGGGTCAGAAACAGTTAAAGAATTTAATCTAATAACTAAAAAAAAAGATGCAGTCCGGAGATGTTCAAGTGAAGGATTTGGGTGTGAAAAAGTTGCGATTGAAAAAATAAAACATTTTGTTTCAAAAGAAGCTTTTAACATTGATGGATTTGGAAAAAAAATTGTAGAAAAATTTTGGGAACTAAAGCTCGTTAAACTTCCACAAGATATTTTTAATCTAAATTATAAGAAAATTGAGTTAATGGATGGATGGGGAAAACAATCTGTTGCAAATTTAGAATATTCTATAAATGAGAAAAAAAATATTTCACTTGAAAGATTTTTGTATTCGCTTGGTATAAGACATATTGGATTAGAAAATGCTAAATTAATTTCTAAATATGTAAAATCATTAAAAAACTTCATTCTCCTTTCTGAAGAAAAAAATTTAGAAGATTTACTGAATATAGATGGTATTGGTGAAACTCAAATTAATTCAATTAAAAATTTTTTTTTAAATTCTGAAAATTTAAAAGTGATTAATGAACTTAATAAAGTTCTTAGAATAAATAATGCTAAAGATGATAAAAAAAATGGTTCTTTGGCAAATAAAACTTTTATGATAACAGGAAAATTAGATGGAATTAGTAGAGCAGAAGCAAAATCTTTGATTGAGCAAAATTCAGGCTCAATAGTCAGCAATGTATCTAAAAAACTTAATTATTTAATAATTGGAGAAAAACCAACAAAAAGAAAAATCGAAAATGCAAAAGAATTAAAAATTAAAGTTATCAGCCAAAGTGAATGGCTCAAAATGCTAAATAGTACTAGCTAACCATTTCCTTTCATTTTTATTTAGAAATGGAGATATTTTTGAATAAACTTTCATGTTGTATTTAAATAAGTATTTTTTTTCTTCTTTGGATAGTTGTTTAAAATCAATAAGATCATTATCAATAGGAGCAAGTGTAAGGTTTTCAAATAATAATTTATATCCAAATTTTTTAACATAAAGTAAATTTTCAATTCGTATACCAAACTTTCCTTTTTTGTAATAGCCAGGCTCGTTGCTAAGTATCATGCCTTCAGAAATTTTTACTTCGTTAAATTTTGATATAGCTTGAGGACCTTCATGTACATTTAAAAAAAAACCCACACCATGACCTGTACCATGTGCGTAGTCTAAATTTGCTTTTTTTAAAAACTTTCTAGCTCTCACGTCAATTGATTTACCAGTTCTATTCACATTAATATTGGTACAAGCAACAGCAATATGACCCTTAAGAACTTTAGTAAAAATATTCTTGATGTTTTTTTTTGGTTTTGAAAAACACAATGTTCGAGTTACATCTGTGGTTCCATATTTGTATTGACCGCCAGAGTCACACAAAAATATGTCATTTTTGTTAATTAATTTTGTGTTTTTTTTTGTAGATCTGTAATGCACTATAGCAGCGTTAGACCCACTACCTGCTATTGTATTAAAACTTGGATATAAGTAATTTTTATTATTTTTTCTAAATCTTTCTAGTTTATTTTGAGCCTCATACTCTGTAATTTTTTTTTTATTCATTTTTTTTATCCAATAAATAAATTTAGTAAGTGCAACGCCATCTTCAATATGTGCATTAATCATATTTTTAATCTCAATTTTATTTTTAATTGCTTTAAATCGATAACAAGGATCAACAACTGATTTAATTTTAAAAATGGATCTAATTATATTTTCATTTGCTATTGAACAAGTTGTCTTATCTAAACAAAAACTGTTCCCATTTAAATTTCTAATTATTTTATCAAAATCTTGATATCTACTAAATTTTAATTTTTTATAAAAATTATGTTTTTTAATTTTATAAATTTTTTTGGGACAAGAAAAAAAATACATTCCCTTTTGTCTTGTCAGAATTAATTTACAATTTGGAATTGGGCTATTTGGATTATCACCACCTCTCAAATTTAACAGCCAGGCTACATTTTCAGGTGCACTAATAAAAATATTATCAATACTTTTTGAGGACATATATTTAATGATCTTATTGATTTTTGTTTCTGTTTTTTCACCAGTAATATTTTCCTCTAAATTATAAAAAGGGTTAATACTTTTTCTTATATCTTTTTTGTAAACTATTTTGTCAATTAGATTGTTTGATATTGGCAATAATTTAAAATGATTACCAAAAGTTTTGTTGATAGAGAAACTAGTAAATAATTGAGGATCAAATCCTAGAATAAGTTTTTTTTTAAAGCCACCTAAAACATCTCTTGGATACTTTTTTGGTATTTCAATTACTTTAAATCTTTTACCAGACTCAATTTTTGCTTGAATTGTATATCTGCCATCGACAAATAAAAAATTTTTTTTTTTCAAAATTATTGCAAAACCCGCTGAACCACTAAAATTTGAGACAGTTTTTAATCTATCAGGAGAAGAATACTCTGAAAAATAGGCATCATTTTTCGGAACTATATAACCGTCTAAATTGTGAGAATTTAAATATTTTTTTAACCTTAAAAGTATTTTATTATTCATTTTATCCTTTTTTGATATCTTATCCATCCAGGACTGCGAATATTATCTTCTATATCAATATCTTGGTTAAACTCAAAATCTTCATCATCGTTTTTGGTTTCATCAAAAATTGAATTTTTGTATAAATATTTTTCAGGGAGTTCATCAATAAATCTTGAGGCCATGCTGTCAATCCAATCACCTTGGTAGAACCTATTCATAGAAAAAGATATTATCGCTTTTTTTTTTGCTCTAGTAATTCCAACGTAAGCAAGTCTTCTCTCTTCCTCTAATCCATTTTGTCCTTTTTCTTCAATAGATTTTTGATGGGGAAATAAACCCTCCTCCCATCCTGGTAAAAATACCGTCTCAAATTCTAAACCTTTGGATGCATGCATTGTCATCATATTAATTTTTTCACCTTCCCACTCTTGATCAATGGATGTAGCTAATGAAACATGCTCTAAAAAACTTTCCAAGTTATCAAACTCTTTCATTGCACTTAATAATTCTTTAATATTTTCCAACCTATTTTCATTATCCATATCTTTTTTATTTTTAAGCATTGATGAATAACCAGACTCATCTAAGACAGTTTGGAGTAATTTAATATGATTTATTTTTTTTATTTCAAAATCATTTCTCCATTTTGATAAAAGATCTAAAAATAAATTTAAACCAATTTTTGCTTTTGGTTTTATCAAATTCTCACTAATCAGACTTTTTGCAGAATATTCTAAACATGCTGAATTATTTTTGGAATATTCGTGAATTACTTTCAGAGTGCTATCACCAATTGAGCGTTTAGGGTTGTTAACAATTCTTTCAAAAGCTAAATCATCTTTTTTTTGATAAATTAATCTTAAATAAGCAATACAATCTTTAATTTCTGCTCTCTCATAAAATTTTGTTCCTCCCAATATTCTATATGGTATTCCAATTTTTAAAAATCTTTCTTCAAATTCTCTAGTCTGAAATATTGCTCTTACAAGTATTGCAATATTATTGAATGAATGTTTATTTTTAATTTTCTCTATTTCATCTGAAATCCCTATCGCTTCATCTTTACCGTTTTTAAAACAATTTAGCTTTACTAACTCTCCTTCTTCCATTGTTGTTTTTAATGTCTTTCCAACTCTATTTTTGTTATTGGAAATAAGCTCAGAGGCAACAGATAATATATTTGCAGTAGATCTATAATTTTCCTCTAGTCTAATGACTTTTGTATTTTTATAAACTTGATCAAATTCTAAAAAATTTTTTATTTCAGCTCCACGCCAACTATAAATAGACTGATCATCATCACCAACACAACAAATATTATCATTTTTACCCACTAGAAGGTTAAGCCATTTACTTTGAATAAAATTTGTATCTTGGTATTCATCAACAAGAATATACTTAAAGTTTTTTTGATAAATTTCTCTAATATCCAAATTTTTTTCTAAAATTTTTACACCATGCAAGATTAAATCTCCAAAATCACATGAATTAAGATCTATTAATTTTTGTTGATAAATTTTGTAAATCGGTAAAATATTTTTTTCATAAATATCTTTTTGATTAATAATAACCTCATCTGGATAAAAGCCTTTGTTTTTCCAGCGATCAATAATCGCTAATATATATCTTGGGGCTAATTTTTTGACATCAATATTTTCAGCTTTACAAATGTTTTTGATAAGTCTGATTTGATCATCAGTATCAATAATTGTAAAATTAGAATTTAGATTTGCAGCTGAAGCATGTTTTCTTAAAATTTTAGCACAAATAGAATGAAAAGTTCCCAACCAAGAAAGACCTGTTGCAGCAGAACCAAGTATTTTACTTACTCTAGTCTGCATTTCTTTTGCCGCTTTATTTGTAAATGTTACAGCTAAAATTTGATTTGGAAAGGCTCTTTTTTCTTTAATGATATTCGCAATTCGTGTTGTTAAAACTTTAGTTTTACCAGAACCGGCTCCTGCTACAATTAATAATGGACCATCAAGGTATATTACAGCCTCTTTTTGAGCTTTATTAAGATTATTTAAAAATTCAGAGTTTACCATTTCAAATATTTATTTATAAGTTCTGTTTAATTCATGAGCAAACATATTTTATCAGTAAAACAAATTAAAAAACAGCTTCTATCATTAAGTGACTCTATAGAGAGTTTTTTTAATAAATTAAAATTTTTTATTAAAGATATAAAAAAATCAAAATATAGCCCCTATAATAGAGTATTTTTAGGATCAGGTATAATTGTTATTTTGACACTATTCTATTTTTTAATACCTACATTTTATAATAAGGACACTCTTCAATCTGAAATTAAAAGTCAAATACTTAAGAAATATAATATTGAATTGAAATTTAATGAAAAAATTAAATATAGATTATTGCCTAAACCTCATTATCTTGCAGAAAATTTATCTTTGGTAAATGGAAAAGATGAAATCGCTATAGCTGAAAATTTTAAAATATATATTGTTGTAAGTAAATTTTTTTCAATAAATAAAATTGAAATTAAAGATTTGGTTTTTAAGAAAACTGATTTTACACTTGATTTTAAAAATTTCTCATTTTTTTTAAAACTTCTAGAAACAGAACCCAATGAAAATAAGATTCTAATTAAAAATAGTAATATTTTTTTTAAAAACAGTGATGACGATATTTTGTTTATAAACAAAATAAAAGATAGTAAGTTTTTTTACGATCCGAATAATTTAATGAATGTACTTCATTCTAAGAATGAAGTGTTTAATGTACCTTTTAAACTTATTGTTAAGAAAGATAAATTTAATAAAAAAATATTGACTGAATTTAATTCTAAAAAAATAAGACTTAATATTGAGAATGAATTATATTACGATAAAAAAATCAAACAGGGATTGACTGAAATTTTATTTGTTAATAAAGACACCTCATTTAATTATAGAATTGATAAAAATTCATTAAATTTTGACTCAGAAAATAAGAAAAACTCTTATGAAGGTATAATTGATTTTAAACCATTTTATTTTAGTGCAAAACTTAATTATGATGGCTTAAGTTCAAGAAATTTGTTTAATGAAAACTCATTTTTTATAGATCTGATTAGATCGAAAATTTTTAATAATCAGAATATAAACTCAAATATTGATTTAAATGTAAAAAATATCACTAATATTGATGAATTAAATAATCTTTTTTTAAAGATAAGTATTAGTGGAGGTAATATCGGATTTTCAAATTCATCAGTAATGTGGAGAGAGAACCTTGAAATTCTATTAAAAGAAAGTTTATTAACAACTGATAATGATGAAATCAATTTATCAGGAAAAGTTATTTTAAATTTTAAAAAAATTGATAATTTTTATAGATCATTTCAAATTCAAAAAATTCACAGAAAAGATATCAAAGAAATTCAAATTGATTTTGTATATAATTTATATACTAAAGAAATTACCTTTGATAATGTAAAAATAGATAATTCCCAAAATTCTGATTTAGAAAAATATGTTGATGAATTTAATTCAAAAGAAGATAGAATTTTTAATAAAATTACCTTTAAAAATTTCGTAAATAATTTCTTTGCGGTTTACGCGGGTTGAATCATTTTTTTAGGATCTACGATCCGATCAAAATCTTTTTCATTAATTAATCCAGTTTTTAAAGTTTCCACTTTTAAAGTTGTTCCATTCTTTAGAGCAGTTTTTGCTATTTTTGCTGCATTGTCATAACCTATGTGAGGTGCTAAAGCTGTTACAAGCATTAATGAGTTGTCTAAGAATTTTTTAATTTTAATTTTGTCTGCTTTAATTCCTTTTACACAATACTGTGCAAAGTTTTTTGTACTATCGGCTAACAAATCTATAGATTGTAAGATGTTATGCGCAATCAATGGTTTGAAAACATTAAGTTCAAAATGTCCATGGGACCCTGCCATTGTTATACCATTATGATTTCCAATTACTTTCACACATACCATAGTGACTGCTTCAGATTGAGTAGGATTAACCTTGCCAGGCATAATTGATGAACCAGGCTCATTTGCAGGTAGAATTATTTCACCATATCCTGCTCTTGGTCCAGAGCCTAAAAATCTTATATCATTAGCAATTTTCATTAAACTTACCGCAGTAGTATTCAATGTACCTGAAAAATTGACTATCTCATCATGTGCAGCTAATGCTGCAAATTTGTTTTTTGTTGGTTTAAAAGGTAATTTAGTAATTTTTCTTATTTCATTAATTATTTTTTTATCAAAACCTTTTTTACTATTTATCCCTGTGCCTACAGCTGTACCACCTTGAGCTAATGAATAAATTTCATTTAAAGCATTTTTAATTCTATAAATACAGTCCTCTAATTGAGATTGATAACCAGAAAATTCTTGACCTAAAGACAAAGGAGTTGCATCTTGAAGATGTGTTCTACCTACTTTAACTATATTTTTGAATTGAGAAACTTTTTTTTTTAATTCTTTATTCAATAATTCTAATGAGGGTATTAATTTATTTTTTGTTTCAATAGCAATCGCTATATGCATCGCGGTTGGAAACACATCATTCGTAGATTGAGATTTATTTACATGATCGTTAGGGTGTACTGGTTTTTTTGATCCTTTTTTCCCACCTAAAATTTCTATAGCTCTATTTGCAATAACTTCATTTACATTCATGTTGGTTTGTGTACCCGATCCTGTTTGCCAGACTTTTAAAGGAAAGTGATCATCTAATTTACCAGATATAACTTCATTAGAAGCTGCAATAATAGCTTTAGAGATATGTGGTAGAATTTGTTTTTCTTTTCCATGTATAACAGCAGCAGCTCTCTTAATAATTGCAATAGATTTGATTAAAACTGGTCTAACTAGAAATTCACCAATATCAAAATATTTTTTTGATCTTTGGGTAGAAGCACCCCAATATTTATCATTAGGTACATTGATTGATCCAATACTGTCGAATTCTTTTCTTAATTTCATTGATTAATAAGTAATTAATAAATTATTATAATAATAC
>MDSW01110021.1_pt1 | contig 15378 bp, 16 predicted proteins | sample 811171 | NCBI WGS metagenome assembly MDSW01 (sample SAMN05326641, study PRJNA326480) | marine metagenome | isolation source: seawater | place: Atlantic Ocean: North West | collected 2012 | reverse complement strand
CTCTGTTGAATCGACTAGACTCTGTTTATATATCCTTGTTACCAAGTTCATATCACAAGCTGGCGTTATCATGTCCTCTCTTTGAAATCTCAAAGAATGAATCTCCCGAATTTTCGCGTCACTGACATTTAGTTCGTTATTTACTTCAAAGATGACATCCTTAGAATCTTCGTCTTTCATGCATGAAAATCGAGAACCTTTCTGGATTGTTACGAGATCGGACCTTGGAGAAATTTCAAAATTCAGAACTACGCGTTCTGGGGTTTTATGCTTATATTGAGTTTTTAAAATATCCCGGTAGTAAAAATCCAAATGTCTCTGCGTAAAACTATTGACGTTATCTTGAGCATGCTTGTATAAAGTAATGAATGAGATAAATAAACCAACCGCCGGATCATTCTTCTGTGTTTTTAGTGATTGAGGAAGTAGCGTACTGCAAAAATTTTGCAGGTATTCGACTGCGTTGATAATACGTAGTGCGGAATTCATAATTAAAGTCTTCTGATTAAAACTACTATCAGTAGTATTAATCTCTGATTTTGAAAAATTGACCACATCACCTTCAGCAACAATCCCCCAAATACTGCCTAACTTTATGAAATCAGTATCAACCAGGGCATCGTTCTCTGGCGCTAGATTGAAATTAATTCTACCTAAATCATGTACGGCAACCGACATAGTGTTACGAATTACCCTTTCTATTGCGGATGTTAATTCTTGACCGGGTGTCGATCTTGAGCGCCTTAAGTCAGTCAACCACTTATCAATTTCAACAACAAACTTAAATATTAATCTTAGGGAAAGGCTTTCCGATTCTTTAAGACTTTTTCTTATTTGGTTTATGGATTGCTTAATATTCTTATTAAGAATTAGCGCCATGATTACAATTTCATTTGAAGTAAGGAAAGGGCCCCAGTCTCCCACTATTTTTAGATCTTTATTGTAGTAGGAAAGATTTGATGCAAAGTCGACACTTAACTCTACCAAATCTTCAAAAGACATCTCGTCAACATTAAAATACCCTTCCCTTAGCGCTGGAATTAATCGATTCTGTCGATCTACACCGTCCGCATGAATTATCGTGTCAAAGTTACTCATGAGATATGATCAGATGATTTATAAATTAACAGAAATGAACTAAACGCTAACATTTGTTCCCTCCTGAAAATAAAATGGATAGACAAAGTTACTCCGTGTATTCGTCGTTCTAATTGTGTATTCGAGCTGGATTTGTATCAGACCATCATTTACTTCCTCAGCAAGCACTTCAATATTTTCAAGTGTAATTCGTGTCTCAAAAAACAAAATCGCTCTCTCCACCAAATCCTTAATTCTGGTGACCGAACTTTCAGTAATGTTTTCAAAGACAAGAGCGTTTAATCCGCAACCAAAGGTAGGCTGCATGACTCGCTCACCAGGCAAAGTCGAAAGTAGTATTGAAAGACTCTCTCTCACATCTTCCTCAAGGGATACCATTTGAAGTTCCAAGACTTCATCGTTTCGCTCAAACTTAGGCGGAAAGCTCCAACCCCGACCTAAGAATTCTTTAGTCTGTTCATTCGCCATAATCAGCTACTCTTATCCACCAATCATTACAGTTGGATACCCAATGGCAATAGTACCGCCATGGGCTGTGCTGTCTCCCATTCGCGCAGCCGGTTTCCCTCCAATATTTACAGTGCCTGAGCCCTGCGATATCGAAGAGGGGGGGCCGACACAAATACAGGTATCTCCAACAACTGCCGCTGGCATGTTTCCAATCAAAACTGTTGGTTCCCCCGGACCAAGGATTGGCCCTCCAACATGAGGTACAGCGCCAGTGGTCGCTGGACAGTTGTGCAAATCAGCTATTCGTGCTGCAGGTGGCATAATTTCTCCTAAAATTTACTCATTCATTTTTTATTAAAATCAGAATTAGTTAATCATCACCATGGCCCCCTTGACCGTTGTATTTCCTCCCGCAGAAAGTTCAGCCGATGCGCCGCCCTTAGAAGTAAGTCCAACATCAGCATTGTGTTCAATATTCATTCCAGCCGATTTCAAGTCAGCTTTGGAGGAAATAGATATCTCCCCCATCGCATCGATAGATATCTTGCCTTTAGCGCTGAAACTTATATCTTTTGGACTGTCCATTACAATACCGTCATCGCTTAGTTCAAACTTATTATCAGATTGGTCCGTAATGAGGATAGACTTGTCTTCATCGCTTATGACGATCTTATTCTTCTCCGGAGTTATTATCGTGATTATTTTCTTATCATCGTCAAATTCAACTTTTAACTCACTTTTAGTCACTATAGCCTTAATGAAATTGTCAGCAGTAAGCGGGTACGGGGGTTGCTTTTGGGAACTGTAAAGACTACCAAGAATAATCGGATGTGCTGGGTCATTATTAAGGTAACCAAGAACTACCTCATCACCGACTTCAGGTATGAAGAATTCTCCGATTCCCTCTGATGCATAATAATTGGCGAGTCTCGCCCAGACACCTTCCGTATCAGCCTGTAACAATGGCACCTTGACTTGGATTTTGTTCTGACCTTCGGGATCTTCATCTAGTTTCATTACGACTCCTATTTGCAGTCCCTCTGCACCAGGAACTAGCCCGGAGGCCATAGGAGCGGATAGATCTCTTCTTTCGGCAAACCAATCTGGAGACATGCCAAACCCTGCTGACGATATCCAGTTACCTTCTGAAATTTCATGAACAACCTCGCTAACAAAGACATCTCCATTGAATCGATTGCCCACTCCTTCCAGCTCGATCAAGGTGCCAGGTTTAACCTTAGACGAGCCTTGAAATTTCATACTACCCGTTATCCTAGAGAGTCCTGATTTTATCTGTTGGCCTCCAGCCCAATCCTTAAGAGCTGTGGTCTCCATCATAGTGGGTGTTTGCAAATGAAAACTGTCGAGACCAATTACTTTTGATAAAGTAGCTGAATCAAGATCACCTTGTTTATTAAGTGATTCTGTCGTTGCAACTTGCTCAACCACTTCCTGGATGCCTGGGTCCCACGAAGAACCCTTCACCTCCTTATATTGATGTCTCGCATCTATCTCGGCATGGAATTCCTTCAAATCTTCACCGTAGGTAACTTTCAGAACGGCACTTCCATCAACTTGTGGCGGCGCTACACTAATTTCATTGTCATCAACAATAACCAGCAACCCACTCACCTCTGCTCTTGAAAGCATAAAATCCCAGTCAGTACAGTAATATTGCACAAGCTCCTTGTGCTCAGTTGCGGTATCTTCTACCGAAGAGGAAAGTCCGCTATAACGGCCTATTAACTCTTTAATAACGTCGCTATCTTTTGAGTCTACAAAATTTGAACTCTTTCTACCTATAGTCATGGCTACCGCACTATCACGACACTCTATATGGAGTCTAGAGTAGTTATCTCCAGTAATCGCAACACTGTGCTTGACGATTACACCTTCAAAAATAGTGTCCTCTTTATCTTTGTAACCTGCATTGATTTTTAAAGTCTTACCGGGCGCAAGATCTTTAGTGTTGCTTACCGGAAAGTCTTTTTCAGGCATATCTCCATCAAGAATTGTTAGGCGAGCCGATGGCACTACATTGATAGCCTTTCTTACTAAGATATCAACGATTTTGATAGATTCATCCAACTTCTTTCCTTCACTGAACACGGTCAGCTTTATGACGCCATCGCTATTCTTTTCCGGTGAGTCGGCCATAACTTAATCCAGTGGTGGAAAGAATAGGCTTTGACCTGGCCTGATATCGCGGAAGTGGTCAAGTCCATTTGCCTGAGCAACCGCTAGGTAGTAAGAGCTATCGTTATAGATTTTTTCGCATAGTAAAGGAAGAGTGTCTCCTGCCTTGACTTCGATAGAGTGCGTCAAATCAGGCGAGGATCGGTTTGCCCTGAGATTCTCTTCAGCAGCACTTAGATACTCTTCAAGATTCAATACCACATCTGCCCTCAATGGCGCCCCAGTCGGAGAAAATAGGGTATAAGTGATATCCATTTTTTCTAAACGGCCAATATATATAAGAGTACCCCAGAGTAGCTGAACAACGTTCGGTTCATGCTTTGTCCCAACGTAGTTGTAGACTACCTTTTTGAGCTCATCAATCTGATCCGTCACACTTGTTGTTGGCAACCCCATACCCATCGCATCGGACATCGCATTACCGACGACCCCAGTGCCATCAAGCTTCAGCGTGAATGATTGACTCTGCGCCTTAAATCTGGAGAACTTTTTGTCTGACCCTAACGCACCAAAACTTTCCTCGCTATCACTATACTCGATTTCGTAAATACGTTGATATTTATTTGGATTTAGCATAGCAACGAACGTGTTAGAAGGTTTTGGGGTGACGATGCCACGATTAACCGAACACTCTGTAATCGTTAGTGGCAATTTTGCAGCCGAGAGGGCCGCGCTAGCCAATGAGGCCATTAACGTTCCCTCCCGCTTTTTAATGACTCAGCAATAATCTGCCTGCATTCGGCTAGCAACTCTTTTTTAAGAGACCGGAGGTCAGAATTTTTCGCTGGTTCCAGTTGAAAATTATTTGAATCTTCCGCCACGGTCGACTTTATCACCAATTGTTTTACTTCAATTGTCATGACGACTATAAAATCCTTTCAAAATAATTGTATTTCAGCTCAATTTTCTCAATGGCTACTTCGTTTTTTTCAGAATTAAAAGCTTCCACTTCCCATGAAATAGGATAGGCATTAACGATTGACCAAGACCGCGCAGGGGCTCCAGAAGAATCTAGTAGCGATACCGTTAGCTCCATAGTCTGAATCGGTAAAACAAAACCCGCCTCAAAAACTTCTTGGCACCATATAACAAAAGGCGAACTCATTTTTGCTATTCCTCTTTTTAAAACTAGAGGACTATATTTAACTCCTTCTGGGAGAGAATGCTCAAAGCGGTTCTCACCCCCTTCCTTGTATGACTGAGTTTCTAACTCTGCTTTGATACCAGATACTTCTAAGAAGGAATTATCTGATGGAACAGCCGAGCCAAGCACGCCTGAGAACGCCACCCTGAAGTAAAATGATGGCAAGTAGTACTCCCCACTCATCGGATTGGTTCCTTGCACCTATATCACCACCATTTTCTCAGCCGTATTTTAGAGAATGATCTTAAGCGTTCTCTATCGTTATTCCTTCGTGAACAATCTCAATAGTCTCTATTGCCACTTCGTTTCCGTCCGACTTTAAGTCTGTTCCTGTTATTTTGGTGGGCCATGCATTAGCTAGAGTCCAAACCATTGTTCCAGCACCTGTCTCATCCAAGAGGCTGATAGTTACAGGTACTCTCTTTATAGTGTTCATCTTAATTTCATTGAACCATTCCCAGAACTTGTTATCGCCTTTGTAAACTCCTTTCTTCATGGTGACATTGCCTGATTTCTTTATCCCCGGCATTTTAATTGTCGAGAATTCTGGACTGTCGCCCAGACGATACTCAATGGGTTGGGCTTCAATATCCAAACCTGATACTTCTTGAAATGACATCTCTTCGCTATCCCACTTTACTTGAAAATAGAACTTCGGAAGGGGCCACACATTAGTTGATTGTGCTGAACCGTCATCGGCCATAATCGTTCTCCAAACTTTTCATCAGTTAAAAAAATTTATATTTAGCAAAATTTCAATGTTTCTATGACTTCTGCATTTGCTGCTGGAATGTGATTTCAATAAATTCAGCTGGTCTAATTAAAGCAACCAAAACAGTAATTCTTAAAATCCCTTCCAGGATATCTTCAGGTGTCATCGTCTCACCCAAACCAACCATCACAGCAAACGCATCATCAGGACTTGTGCCGGCCAAGCCGCCGCGCTTCCAGATGCCTGTTAAGAAATTTCTAATCATGCTTCTCATTGCAATCCAGGTATTCGCTTCATTGTTGTCAAAAACATATGCCTTCGCTGCCAGTTTTATGGATTCTTCGAGCATGATCATGGTTCGACGGACTTGGATGTAGCGCCAGTCCAGGCTGTTACCATCCAGGGTTCGTGCGCCCCAGACAAGCGTGCCTTCCCCAATAAAACTTCTTATTGCATTAATAGACTTGCCTTGCGGCGTGACATTGAGGTCTTGCTGCTCATCATGTGAAATACTTACCGAAGGGGAAACAACTGCGTTTACACTTACATTTGCAGGAGCCTTCCAAACACCAATAGCGTTATCAACTCGCGTGTATATTCCAGCCATAGCAGCTGCCGGTGGTAATAGATTTAACTTATTCTTGGATTCATCCATGATAACCTTGAAGGCATACGAATTTTCAACCAGACTAGAGTGCAATAGTCGTATCTTTATTGGAGCTTCCGAGAGTTCCTCTGCCTCATCGCCATCACCGGTAACCCAATCCTCTAGCTTGACTTTATTTAGTTGATCTATCTGAGCCTGCATTTCCTTTTCTTTGTCTGTCTGGCCTGCAGGATCACTGAGACCTAGATCAGTCGTGATTATCGTCTTCAACAAATCCACACTGTCAGCTTCGAAATTTCGATAGTCAAGTTCATTGTCCTGAACAATAGAAGTGTTAACCCACGGGTAATAGGCCATACCGAAATCAAGATTCGCCGTACCTAATTCATTTCGGAAATTCTCCACAGGATCACCATCAGGATCTCTTCGGTCTTTGTAACCATCGTAGACATCAAGAACAGCAACCCTATTCTTCATCTTGTCACCACAGTGCATTAAGGTTGCCTGCTGAACTGCTATGGCGTCTGCTCTCTCATTTAGACCACAAACATCGGGAATTACAACCATCGTTGGTTCTTGCTCCTTGACTAGTGGTTCAATTCCACCTGATAACTTTGCAGCATCTATGGTTTGATCTTCTTTTCCATAAGTATCAACCGCAACAATGTAGCAAGGGCCGCCACCATTGGAGAAAAACAACTTCATGCTGTTATAGAGAAGATACTTCCCCGCTTTCTGCTCTATCACATACTCTTCAAGGGTCGCATCGTCCCCAGCTCCAACACGCTGAGTAAAATCTGACTCCTCTCCCTCTTCAGCTTTTCGGACGGCGAAAACAGGCTTTGCGCCATAACCAAAGTAGTTATGAAACTCAGCCATTGAAGATATTTTGAAGGGCTTATTCAGGAGCGACTTTCCCTTATTATCCGCTCTCTCGGTATATCCGATAAATGCGGGAACAGCTGTTGCAACTTCAACTACTGAGTTTGGAAAGGCACTTTTCTCTACGATATAGACGCCAGGTGTCTTCATTGGTGCGGCCATTTTTTTTACTCCTAAGATTAGAAATTAATATATATTTCGGAAACAAATAACTCGTTGCCGTTGACTATTTGTTTATTAATTCGCTTGGCCGAAGCCACAGCAAGGCGACGCACATAAACTTTTGAGCGCCCATTTTTTTTCACTAACAATTGAAATTTCTGTTTCGCTCGAGCACGCAAAGGCAATGCCTGTTTAGAGATAAAAATTCGAGCAGAACTGCCGTTTGAAAGTAACTCTTCTCCAAGATCTTCAAACTCGATCTTGCCATCGATATCTTGAATATAGGCGCTTGGCTGGTTGGCATCTCCGACGAGGTAGTATTTCCAATAGGTCTCTCTTGCTTGAAACTTGACGTGATAGTCGTTGTAAGCTTGAGTACTACCTTGATGGAGTGCACTAAGCTCGTCAGGCGTGATCAAAATACTGAAGAGCCCAAGTGATGCATGCCTTGTATCGCTTAACGCTCTTCTGGAAGCGAGCATATTTTTCTTCAGTTGTTGAGCGTTAGATGGATCCGATGGTTCTATGCGTCTCTTACCATAAGGATTTGATTTAGTCTGTTGAGAGTCAAAAATTAGTTTTCGCGTTCCCGAAAAGTCCATGACACTCACTTGATCTTCACCGAAATCAACAGAGCCATTGAAGTATTTCACTAAGTCTTTTGAGGACACAAAGTCATCAACATGCAAATACTTCTTTCCAAAAGTCGAACCGTCTGTATTTGTTGAATCAAAGAAGAGAATTTTGTTCTCCTCAAATACAGAAGAAGCGGTAAAATTTTGAAAGTTATTGTGTTCCGAGTTGCATTCGAAATTTATCCTTAATGGGTCGTCAGTATCCTTAGCATAGAGTTGCAAGCTTTCTATGTGGTCATTATCAAAGAATACTGTAATACCATCGGTTCTTTTACGCGTTATCAGATTATTGTTCAGCATACGCCTTTCCGAGTCCGCGGTTGGAGTAAGACTCACGCCAGGAAACTTACCATCATCGAAATAAGTGTGCTCTAAGGCTATATTGAACATTGGTCGGTATTGGCCCATTTGCTTACCCTATGCTCCAACCGCGGCTTCAGGAGCGCCGGTAATGGTGACAGACTGATCAGTTACGTCACCAGGATCCATGGCAACCATTCGACAGCGATAGAGAACAGATGGGTAGTAATGTCCTCCTAGAACACCCCAAAGATTACTCAAGTCTTGAATAGACAAATTCTCAATCTCGAGAGCTAGTTTATCTATGCGATCATCCATTTCAGGCGTATTGTTGTGGTCAAAAACTGGGCGTCGCTGGAAAAAGGAAATCGCGTTTGAAAGAAACTTCATCGATTCGAGATAATTGTTACCTGCAAAGCAGATCGAAATCATAACGAACAGGTTTAGGTAAATCGGTTCATGGCCTATGGGAGAACGCGTGAAATTTCCACCAATTCCACCACCACTCTGCGCATGCGTTTCCCTTTCTATATTTATTAAACTAAGCACTACTTTATTACTGGCCTGCAGGGGAAGACTACCATCATGTTCAACAGTACTCGCAATCTCCACAATTCTTTCATCCAAACGGAACTGCTTCCTCAACATGTAGTCGAGTTCTGTAGCTAGCTGATTGATCGCAGAGTTAATCAATTTCTCATTTCACGGCAGCAAGTAGCTGTTCTCATCAAAACCTAGTGAGACACTATCACTCGTTCGTTTGCGTTGCGTTCGCACTGCATTAATTAAAGAGAAGTCCATAATTAATTATCCGTTGTCAGGTCATAAGAAAGCTGTTTGCAAAGCGCATACAGCGCGCTTTTTCACCATTTGAATCGCGTTAGATGAGCGTTTGTTCTCAGTTTAGTATTCGTTGGATTGACCTACTAATTTGATGTCGGTTATGATCTAGTTTCGCTTTTTTTAAACAACAAGAATATTAGGTCAGAATGGCTCATTTGAGTTTGTCGTTGCTAGGTACGCCTAGGCTTTCATTGAACGAAGAGTCATTGGACGATGTCTTTTACGAAAAAGTAGAGTCGCTCCTAGCCTACCTCGCCGTCGAGAGCAACCGACCCCATCGCAGGGAAGTATTAGCAGAATTATTCTGGCCAGAGCTTTCCGACGACCACGCTCGCAGCAACTTACGCTACGCACTATTTAAGTTAAGAGAAGGCTTGAAGGAAAAGGACAATAAAGCCGCCTACTTGCAGGCGAGTCGCACAAACATCAGGTTCAACACAAAGTCTGATTACTACCTTGATGTAGAAGAACTCGGAGGCGCACTGAACAAGGCTCTTAAATCCCGCTTTACCATGCCTATCGAACAAATGGAGCAGCTCATAACGCTTTATCGAGGTGACTTCATGGAGCAGAGCACGCTCACGGAGAACGAACTATTCTATGAATGGGTTTGCAACAAGAGGGAGATATTCCACCGTTATGCGCTGATCCTACTTAGTAGACTGATTGAGAAATATGCCGCCGAGGGAGAATACGAAATAGCACTGCACCATGCGCATCGATTTATTGAGTTAGACCCACTGGATGAGTCTGGCTATCACAAGTTGATAGAGATATTAACTGTGACTGGAAAAAACACCAAGGCCATAGAAGCCTATAATAATCTCAGTCACTTGCTGGGAGTGGAACTAGGTATAAAACCTAACGAAGAGAGTACCGACCTAATCAGGCGGCTGCTTATTGACCATAACCGCAATATCACTCTAAATTAGCTGACCTACTGCCCGTCCTACTACTTAGAATTTTTGGGATCCTGCATAATCGGTTTCGCTTTAGACTCAAAACCTTTCGGTTCTGACTTAGATTGGTTCTGAATAATGTTTGCCGATGCCAGTCCATTTGCAAGATTCCTTAACTTACGCTGCATCACAGATACCGGCCGACGGTCGTTTATTTGGTAAGTAGGAGCCGATTTCGAGGTAGCATCCCCAATTTCATTGGCAACGGCGCGGTTCTTACCGCTCTTATCATTTGGTGAATGGTCTTTCATTATCCTATAAACACTTCTATCCCACTAAACCAATCGCAGTAAGTGTATCTCCTAGCTTGCGATTGTAATTCAACTTCACCTATCTCCGCCTGACAATCAGTGAGAGGTTCTGTTAGCTGAGGTCGCCTTAAATTGCGCTGCCTTAGCGCCCATTACATCTGCTTCGGTTTCGAGGCTCTTGTCATCGTTTATCTGTGTCCCGCCGCTCATCTCCTTTGTCGGATTTACTCTACCTTGAGCTTGTTGGACAACATGCCAGGCTTCGTGAGGAACATGCTTCTCCTGCCCAGGGCCCACATGGATGTTACTCCCCTGGGCGTAGGCCAACGCGTTAAGCTGGGCGGGTTTATCCGAATTATAATGGACTTTCACACTGTCCATGGACATTCCCGACAATGACTCAATCCCGCTCTTGAGGTTATCCGGTAAGCCGGTTTGGTTTCCCTCAGACGCCGTTTGTCCTTCCTCTAGTTGGGTAGTGGTCATTTTACCCTGCATGAGCTCTTCTTCTCCGAGTCCCTGCATCTGAGCCGTTACAAACTTTCCCTGGAGCTCTTCCTCCTCTTTGAGTTGAGCTGGATCTGCTTTGGCTTGCAAATCCTCTTCTTCAGCGGCAAGCTGAGCCGGCTTTGCCTTGGCCTGCAGTTCTTCCTCATCCGCAGCACGTTGCACCATTCGTGTATCAGGGTGTTGACTATTGAATTCCGTCTTTACTCTCTGCGCGACTACGTAGGGACTAGCTTGTATGGATTCAACGAGCCTGTTTTGAGCCAGTTGAGTCGGGCTAGGCCCAAGCCTCATTGCAGCTTTTTGCAAGAACTCACCTGATTTTCCAGAGCGACTTCCTGTCGCTGCCGCGGAATGACTATGCTTTCTAAGCAACTTTGGACTTCTCATAAGAAACCTGAGTCTAAGTTATCGTCAGTCAATAATGGTCCTAAGAATTAGGATCGACCACTAGAACTTTAATCTAAGGGCGAACTTTATACCTCAAGCTATGTTGGAAGCAAGAGGATTAACTGATTCTAATGGTAATTTGTAAACTTTTGACAATTCAAATAATCGATAAAGATGAGGCACTTACTATAAGGTTCTAGAGTCCTTATAAACTTCAACGCCTATACCAGCGCTCGCAGCGACTCTTGATGGTCTAACAGGTTGTTCTGAAAGATACCTAAAGAGAAAGCTATCTTCCGCAGATCCAAACTCGACTCCGGGTCCTCTGCCAGCACTAATTTAATGTAGAGCTCATTCTCTTTTATGTGAAATGAACTTAATTCAGTGGCGTTATTAGCGTCTGACATCGTAGTCAGCAACTCATTAGATGGGCTACCAGTCAATTCGCCTATTAAGCAATGGAATTGAAGAAAAAGAAAAGGCACGTCATCGGATATTTCAATTGGTAGATAGCTCACACTCAAAATAAATTGCTGGCTTATTTCAATTTGTATCAGGTAAGTTTCGACAGCGGGAGGCGAATAAAATTGGTAAGAATAGTCAGTCTCGGTTAGCACATATTCAGCTAGCTTGGATAACCGAGGCTTATGAAAATTTTCCATGCAAAATTCTAGGTCGCCCATCTCAACTTACCTTCTTTCTTTAAGTTTATCCATAAAATACTGAACCACCTCGTTTCCACTTTCGGCGCTATGAAGATAAGCTTCGGTCATAGTCAAGCTTGCTCCAGTAGCAGATATCTCTGCCTTAACAATTTCATAGGATGCGCTGTTGGCATCATAATCAGCTGCTGTAAGAGTTTTTCTCTCATTATAGGCAGTCGCAGCCTTGTCATGCTCTACTATATGATTGAAGACAATACTAGCGGATTGAAAAGTCCGCTCATGCTTTGCCGCGGACCCACGCAGTATATTCGTGCTATCAGCCATGGCTGCGCCGCCAAACCAACCACCCTTTGCACCGCTTGCAAATTCGGCAGCACCCTTATCTCTCACTGCGGTTTTGATTGCGTTACCCGCCGAACGCGCTGCACCAAACGCCGCCGTGGCACCTTTTGCTGCAGCACCAGCTGGCGCTGCACCAGCCAATGTCGCAATATCTCCAGCTAGATTTATAAAATCCGTGGCCCATGCAATATTTGAATTCTTTTCACGCTTGCCCTTGATCTCTTCCAACTGGGTTATTAACGTCTGATTTTCGATTAGCGATGTTAGCACCGCTCTATCTATACCAAAATTCTCCAACGCTTTAAGTCTCCCCGCCGATTCCTTGGGGCCATAACCGGTCGATTCTTTAATTTTTTTCATTTTCGCGTAGTTAGAGGGATACCGGGTTGATAGCCTCTTCTTTAGTTCTTCATTCTCTTTTCCTGGTTCTTGAGCAATATCATATTGATCAAACAGCTCTTTATTGTCCCTTTCAATCTGCCTAAAATTTGCCGCTGCTATCACAGCTTCTTTGAAATCTTCTTGCGCAATCAAGCCCTGTATTGCTTCTCTATTCTTTTCATCGGTCACATTTTTTAAGATTAGCGACTTCTGCTCCTCCTCGTTAGTCTTGGCAAGGTCTAACTTACCCCGCTCCATATCCGCTAAGCGGCGCTGAATCATTCCGACAATGTTGAGTACGATGGATAATATTGGTAGGGCCGTCTGCACCGCACCGCCTTTCATGGCTTCAAGCTTCTTCTGCCATGTGGCAACAACAGAGAGTGTTGCTTTCGCCGTCTTCGCCATTGCAAGGACTGTTGTCTGCGCCTTTTGTGCTTCACCTGAATCCTTGCCTGCGGCTTCCAACCTCTTCGCATCTTGGAAAACTGAGTAAACTTTTCTGGCTTCTCTGTAAGCTGTTTGCACGGCCCCAATCATTCCAGTAACAAGTGCAGACACGGAATCTGTATCCGTACTTTTGTCTCCCTCGTCTCGCCCGCCCGTCGCTGCCATATTAATAAGGTTTGTTACCTTGGAAACTGCTCCGCTCCCTGTCATTGCTAGCTCAAATTTATCAAAGGAAGCCTCAGGTTTTTTTATTTTTCCCGTTTTTTCATCACCGAAAGATTTAATTGATTTTGGCTCTTCAACGGCCGCAGCTTCCGAAGCTTCTTCTCCGCCCGCTCGCTGCAAAACAGAAAAGCCGTTTGACTGCTTTAACTGAGTACTTCTACGCATCGCTTCTACCGAATCAATAGAAGCAGTATTTGCGCCATTCAGTAGGTTATTTGAATTACCATATTGACCGCCCCAACCGATCTCAGCCGATTGTTTAGCTTGTCTATTAACAGAGGAACTAGAATTAATTTTTCCCGCCTGCCCTTGTAACAAGGAGTCGCCCCCCAATTGTTTTTGAATTAGATTATCCCTACCATCGGCAGCAGAACCTGATCGCACGGCCTGCTGAGCTACCGGCTCGCTCTCTGACTTTTTCTTTTTTAGACTCGATCGATCCATTTCGCTTTACTTAATTCAACTCATTGGTTAGCTATATTATCTGCCAAACAGTCTGCTAAACATACCCTTTTTCTTCTTTGGAGGCTCACTACCTTCATATGCGAATTCGTCTATAAATTGTTTGCCCTTTAATTTTTTCAGACGCCTTGTTTCTGCATCGTTGCCCGGGATTGCGCTCTTCAGCGCCTCTTCTTCACCGAGCGGCGCTGGTGCGGGAGTAATCTCCTTCTTCGGCTTACCCGCTATATTAGAAAGTTCAAATTCCCCGAGGGTCTTTTCACCTAAATCAAATTTCTTTTTAGTCTTAAAGAAGTACAAAGCTGACGCAGTGAGTTCTAGTGCTGCACCTAACGTCACTCTTCCATTTAAGCCAAATTCCAGCGACTTTTGATCGGTTTTATCCTCGGCTTTGGGCTTTTCTTTCTTACCTAAGTTAAATGTCTTCTTAAACTTTGCCCTTGCTTTGGCGGCGATCTTGCCTGCCGCTGCCAGCGCTATCTTTAGTGATGCGAGCGGTGGCAAACCCGCCTTTACCCCGGCATCAACGCCAGCCTCAACTTGAGCAGTAGCCGGTTCGTGACTTGCTGTTATTATTAAATCCTGCTTATCTGCGTCAAAGTTAAAGGAAACACTAAACGATGGAGGTAGCTCAGCTTTTGTCTCTACAAACATTCCAAAAGTCGCAAAGACAAAAGGGAATACTGGTACATTTGCATCTACGCTATACCTGCCACCAAGAAGTTTAGCAAGGTCAGTACCTAGGGGATTTGGCATAGTCGCTGTAGCCGAGGCCTCAGTAATTTTATAATCTGGTGTGTGAGGTGCCTGTAAGGGAATCATCACTGAGCCTGAGGCAGCACCGTCAGCGCTAATGCCCAGGGCGCCCAACTTGTCAAATTGGACGTCTCCAGCCGCTTCTGCCAGATATTTCCCTGCATCTTTTTTCAGAGCGACACTTTTTGCCGTTAAACTAAAAAGTTCGGACCCCATAGTGACCTCTCTCTCAGCTTGCAGGCTATCGAATGTAAAGCCGTTGTTCTTGCTGATGGATATTCCTTCCCCGTCAATTTTTTGGCTTAAAGGTTTCGCTGAACCTGGAACTGGAATATTTAAATCCAAGCTAGCTTTCTCAGCCGCAAGCGTGGGGTTGCCACCCCTTGAAGAGAATGTCATTTTATCCGCATGCACAACTTGTCCTAGTAATCTAAAGTCTAAGACACCATCTCTAATCTCAACCCATCGGTCTGTCTCAACTTCACGGCTCCACAAAATATCAGCCTTGCCTTCACCTGTGGCGCTGAGGCTTGTTAACTCCCCGGGTGTTGCTCCCGCGCTAAACTCATAGTCGGCCTTACCCTTGAAGACCTTCCCCTCTGTTTCGTAGCTTATAACTGGGTTCTTAACGGTAAAGTAACCTACACTAGCATCCGGGAGTTCGCTGACAATTCTCGTAAAATTGAATTCGTTATTAACAATGCTAGAAATGCAGGATGGTTATTGGTTTCTGTCATTGATGTCATAATATATTGATTTAATGATAAGCTTGCGACGCACCCAAATCTAATTGATACAACTGTTAATGAGTCTGCATATTTATCCTTGTCAATGAACTCCCCTTTAGTTTCGATTAATTTCCTACGCGCGCTTACTATTTCATTCATTTCTCGTCCATCATACATAAAGCTGTCTAAGGCTTCTTTTGGTAATGGTTTTAAGTTCTTTAATTGTTGATTTT
>MDSW01076718.1_pt1 | contig 15379 bp, 13 predicted proteins | sample 811171 | NCBI WGS metagenome assembly MDSW01 (sample SAMN05326641, study PRJNA326480) | marine metagenome | isolation source: seawater | place: Atlantic Ocean: North West | collected 2012 | reverse complement strand
TATGAACATGTATGTAAAAAATTTTTATGATAAATTTTTTGAGTATTATCCTGAATATAAAAAATATAAGGTATAATTTGTGAAATTAAAAAAAAAACTTATAAGAAAACCTTGGGGTGCAGAGGAAATAATCCATACAAACAAATTTTATACTTTAAAAAAACTTATGATGAATCCTTATTCTAGATGTAGTTTGCAATATCATAAAAAAAAAATTGAAACAATTTATGTTTTAACCGGACCTTTATTTATTCTTCATGGAAATTCTATAAAAACACTCAAAACAAAAAAGCTTAATACTGGAAATTTTTATACTTTAAAAAATAAAGAGATACATAGAATGTTTGCTAAATCAAAAAAATCTATTTATCTAGAAGCTAGCACATCTGACTTAAAGGATGTTGTAAGACTATCTGACGACTACAATAGAGCATAGATTGAAATATAGAGTTTTAATACCAACAGCAGGAATTGGATCTAGATTAGCTGAAGAGACAAAATATATCAATAAATCTCTGGTCACCGTTAATAATCAACCGATCATCTCACATATTATTAATAAATTTCCAATCAGTACTGAGTTTGTTATAGCGCTGGGATATAAAGGAGATTTGGTAAAACAATATTTAAAAATAGCTCATCCAAAAAACAAGTTTATATTTGTTAAAATTGGCAATTATATTGGGCGAGGCTCGGGTTTAGGCTTAACATTGCATGAATGTAAAAAATTTTTACAATTACCATTTATTTTTTTTTCATGTGATACATATGTACTTGATCAAAAAATCTCATTACCAAATATGAATTGGATAGGATATTCCAAAAGTTATAATCCAAAATTATACAGAACAATAAAAATAAAGAAAAAAAAGTTAGTCAAAATTTATAATAAAAATTTTACAGGAGGTAATTATGACTATATAGGACTCGCAGGCATTAATGATTATAAAGAGTTTTGGAGGCACATTAATAAAAATAAAAATGTAATAAATAATGGTGAAATAGTTGGACTAAATCATATTTTGCACAAAAAAATTTATACTCATAAATTCAAATGGTTTGATTGTGGCAATACGAAAACTTTAAATGCACTTAGAGACAAACTTTATAAAAATGGACAGCCAAATATCTTACCTAAAAAGGATGAATTTATATCTTTCGTTAAAGATCAAGTTATAAAATTTCATGCTGATAAAAATTTTATTAAAAAAAGAGTGTCAAGACAGAATATTTTAAAAAATTTTACACCTAAAATTGAAAAATTTTCTAAAAATTTTTATAGCTATAAAAAAGTAAAAGGTTTTATATTTTCAAAAAAAAATAACAGATATAATTTTCAAAGGTTAATTACGCATTTAGAAAAATTTTGGGTTAAAAAAGAGTTAAATTCCAACAAGAAATTTCTTTTTTATAAAAATTGTTTAAATTTTTATAAATCAAAAACTTTGATGAGGTTAAATAAATTTTATATAAAAGATAATTTAAAAGATAATAACATAATAATTAATAACAATAAAGTTCCTAACATCAAATCAATATTTAAAAAAATAGACTGGAAGCAAATTTCTAAAGGTGTACCAGTCAACTTTCATGGTGATTTACATTTTGAAAATATATTGATTAGTTCAAAAAAAATCAAACTTTTGGACTGGAGACAGGACTTTTCAGGAAATATCTTTTTTGGTGATATTTATTATGACTTCGCAAAGTTATTACATGGTATGATTGTTTCGCATGAAATTGTGAAAAATAATGGATATAATGTTAAAATTAATAGATCAAAAGTTATTTTAAATATTAAAAAAAATAAAAAAAATATAGAGTCTATAAACCTTTTTTTTAAGTGGCTATTATTAAATGGATATAACATAAAAAAAGTAAAAATTATTTGTGGGCTTATTTATCTTAATATTGCTGCACTACACCATAATCCCTACTCAATTTTTTTATTTTATTTAGGTAAGCTAGTTATCTTTAATGCTATAAGTAATAAAAGAAAAATTTTATAAAATGAAAATAAAAGGTATTAATAGAAATAGTGATGTAATCTATGGTTCTAGAGATTTAGAAACTCTTTATACATTTAAAAAATTTCCAGTTTTTATGGGTGTAACTAATAAAGATATCAGAAATGATAAATTCTTTAAAATGAGGTGGCAAATAAGCAAAGGTTCAGGAATGTTGCAGCTTAATCCATTATTACCATTAAATATTTTATATCCAGAGAGTCATAACGCAGGATATGTAGGTAAATTATGGGAAAAGCATCATCATGAATTTGCGAAATTTATATTTACACAAAAACCAAAAAACGTTTTAGAAATAGGAGCTTGTCATGGGATTTTATTTAAAAAATTTTTGGAATTTAAAAAAAAAATAAAGTGGACTATCATTGAGCCAAATCCAAAAATTGAAAAAGGAATTAATGTAAAAATAATTAAATCATTTTTTGATAGCAAATCAAAAATTCCAAAAGATGTTGATACCTTTGTTCATTCACATGTAATAGAACACATTTATGATCTTCATAAATTTATTTCAGATTTAAAAAAAAAAATTTCTATAAAAAAAAAAATGATTTTTTCAGTTCCAAATTTAGAGATAATGTTAAAAAAAAAATACACAAATTGCATAAACTTTGAGCACACAATTTTTTTAACACAACCATTTATTAAATATTTTCTCAGTATTTATGGATTTAAGATTGTTAAAAAAAAATTTTTTAAAAAAGATCATAGCATTTTCTATGCGTGTGTTAAAACTCATCCAAAAGTAAAAAAAATACATAAATTGAATTTTTATGCTAAATATAAAAAGATATACCTCGATTATATTTTGTACCACGAGAGACTAATCAAAAAATTGAATATTAAAATTAAAAATACTCAAAACCCAATATTTTTATTTGGAGCACATGTTTTTTCTCAATATCTTTTAAATTTTGGACTAAACTCAAAAAAAATTAAATTTATATTAGATAATGATATTACAAAACAAAATAAAAGACTTTACGGGTCTAATTTATTTGTAAGGTCTCCTAAAATTTTGTCAAAGTTCAATAAGCCTATTGTAGTTTTAAAAGTGGCTGCTTACGAAAACGAAATTAAAAGAGACATATTATATAATATAAATAAAAATACAAAATTTCTTTAATTATAATGAGAATAGCAATATGTTATTATGGATTAGTTGGAAGCAAGAATAAGAAGTATGGAAAAGGAGAACTTTTAGATCCTAAAATTTGTTACGAATATTATAAAAAAAACATTTTTCAAAATGAACATAAAATAGATATTTTTATTCATTCTCAATCTATAGAATTTAAGAAACAGCTTTTAAAACTATATGAGCCAAAATTACACAAAATAGAGGAACAAAAAAATTTTTTTTTCAAAACTATACTGCATAAAAAAATTATCTTTGAGATCATAAGTATTCCTTTAAAATTTTTGATTAGAAAATATAAAGCTCATCAGCTATTAACAAGATTTAAGAACAGATTTTTAAGATGTTTAAATCTGTGGAGCAGATGGTACAGCACTCAAAAAGTAATTGATTTAAAATCTGAATATGAAAATGTAAATAATTTTAAATATGATTTAGTTATGCTTACAAGATTAGATTTAGCTTTTTTAACTAAATTTGATTTTGATAAAATCTCTAGCAATCATTTAACAGTTCCAAATCATAATGATGTTCCTGGTCCAAGAAATAATTATAATCAAAATATTAAAAAAAATAACCTTACTTATGAAAAAGGAATTTCTGATTTTTGGTTTGTTTCATCGTCAAAAAATATAGATTCATTTTCTAGATTATATAATCATTTTTGGAATTATAATATAAGTTCACACAATTCATCCTATGAACACGCAAAAAAAATGAACTTGAAATTGGATTTCTATAAGTATAGGGGTATTGATCATGAAACCATTAGACGAATTAATAATAGTGAAGAATAATGAAAAGAAGAACAATTTTACAATTAATCTTAATATTACCTTTTATAAAAATTTCTCATTTTATAAAAACATTTTATAAAAAAAAAAAATATAAAAATTACACTTGGATCATTAAATCAGATGATTAATTAAATGTTAGAAAATATAGATAATATTAAAATTGAAAATTATGACCACGTAATTATAGGCACTGGACCAGCTGGGATTACTTTAGCTTTAAAATTAAAAAAAAATATTGAAAAGAAAATTTTATTAATTGAGGCAGGAAATTTTGATTACGATGAGAAATCTCAAGAGTATTACAAGGGCGAAGTATTAAACAATTGTAATTTAAGAAAAATTCACCGTAGTCGTATCCGTGCATTTGGAGGAACTTCTATGATTTGGGGGGGCATGTGTAGAGAACTTGATGAAGTTGATTTTAATGAATGGCCAATTCAAAAAAATGATTTAATTAATTACAACGATGAAGCAAGAAAAATTTTGTTAATCAATCGAAAATATTTAAAGGATAAGCTTATAGACAAAAACATTAAATTAGTTGATTTCCAATGGAGTGAACCCACAGCTAGGTTTAATGAATTTTATAAAGATAAAATACTTAATGATGAAAAAATTGATTTGCTAATTGAAACAGCGGCAATACGAGTAGAGGGTAAAAAAAATTTAGAAACATTAGAGTTATATGATCACAAACATAATAGATATCATAAAATTAAACCCGCAAATGTTATTCTTGCCTGTGGTGCAATCGAAAATTCTAGAATACTTCTTTATAGTCAGGCAAAATCTAAATTCTCTTTTTTAAATGATTTAAAAATTGGAAAAAATTATTTAATACACCCACATTATGTAGTTGGAAAAAGTTTAGTTGAAATGAAAAAAATAAAAGAAATTTTGGATAAGAATTATATGAATAAAGAAATGTTTTTTTTAGCGCCACCAAAAGATTTTATCTTAACAAATAAAATTGGAAATATTTGTATAAGAATTCAAATAAATAAGTATCCACATAAAACTAAAGAGATAATTAAAGATTTATTATGTGTTGCTCCTGAATATGCAAAAAAGATTGCATCTTTAGGAAAAAAAAAAATTGACTGTGCAAATATAAAATTTTTTTCTTCCTGGGAAGTTTTACCTAATAATAATAACTATATTGAATTAGATGAAAATAATTTGGATGATTTAGGCATTCCAAGAGTAAAAGTCTTTGCGAACTTGGATGAAAATACAAAAATAACGCTAACAACTTTTATGGAAGAAATAGGAAAGTTCTTTATAGATAAAGAAATTGGAAGAGTATCGGTGAGGAATTTTTTTTACAGCGGGGATTATATTTGGCCAGAAGACGGCTACGGAGGGGCACATGAAATGGGTGGTACAAAAATGGGCGATACAAATAAAGACTCCGTAGTAGATAAAAATTTAAAAGTTCATGGTATAAATAACCTTTATGTTTTAGGTTCTAGCATCTTCCCTACAGCAGGACATGCGAACCCAACATTTACCATATGTCAACTTGCTTTACGTTTAGGAGATCATTTGAAAAATAAGATCAGTTAACTTTCATTAAATGAATAGTCAGAATATTATTGGAGAAATACAGTTTTTAAGAGCTGTTTCAGTTGTTTTAGTTATTTTATTTCACTTTGATTTATTTGGTTTTAAAGGTGGGTTTATAGGGGTAGATATATTTTTTACAATTAGTGGATTTTTAATTACATCTATTCTGCTAAAAGAAAAAAAATTCTCTTTCTTAGAATTTTATTTTAAAAGAGCCAAAAGAATACTACCAACATTATACTTAGTTATAGTAGCTAGTATAGTTTTGGGATATTTTATTTTATCACCTTTACACTTTGAAAGGTTGATAGACTCCTCAAAATTTTCTTTATTGGCTTTATCAAATTATTTTTTTTATCAAGAAACTGGTTATTTTGATCATGATAAACTTTTCAAACCCCTTTTACATACTTGGTCATTAGCTGTTGAAATACAATATTATATTATTTGGCCAATTATAATCATAAGCATAAAAAAAATTTTTGGAAAAAATTTATTAGCGCCAATTTCTTTCATTTTAATTTTAAGTATTGTTGCTTCGTATATATATACAGAAAGAGTAGATGGTTTTTTTTATTTTACAGGATTAAGATTATATGAATTTTGTATAGGTTCTTTATGTTTTTTAATTCTGCAAAAAAAAAAAACTTAAAAATGAAACTTTTTTTATAGCAGGTTTACTGTTGATATTTTATTGCGCAATATTTTATAACAGTAACTTAAAAATTCCTGGCTTATACTCTCTTTTACCATGTTTAGGCGCCGCTTTTGTAATTTTATTTAAAATTCCGGATGGAATACTGCTGATAAAAAAAAATATTTTTTTTAATTATACAGCAAAAATTAGCTATACACTTTATCTTATACATTGGCCTTTATTAATTTTTTACACCTATCAAAAAGGTGATGCCTTAAACATTGGTGAAAAAGCTATTTTAATTTTTATTACATATATCTTATCAATGATCGTTTATGAATTTTATGAAAAAAAAATAAGGTATCCCTTTAAATCAAAGGAAAAAGAGATTTATTTTATATTAATTATTTTTTTACCCAGTGTAATTTTTTTTAATCCTCTTTCAAGTAAATTAGAAAATAAAAAAATTTTAAAAAAATTTAATGAAAGTTCAATTATTGGAAAAGTTTTTGAAGGTCGTAAAGTAAAAGAAAAAATAGAGAATGAAATATTTATAAAAATTAAAGAAGATAATTATTTTATTAATAATCCATTAAAAAAAAATATTATAGTGCTAGGAGATAGTCATGCTTTTGACTTTTTTTTAGCAATTGAAAGTAATAAAAATACCAAAAAAAATAATAATTATTTTTATCAAAATTTTGAATATCTTTATTGTTTTAGAAAAGAAATAGTACAAGATAAGATAATTAATTATCTAAATTATAACATATTAAAAAGGAAAAATAGTTGTGAAATTGCTTTAAAAGGATTTAAAAAACATTATTTAAAAAAAGCTCATACTTTAGTTCTTTCAAATAAGTGGTCTGCAAATATAGATTATGAAAAAGTAATAAATTATTTTTATGAAATAAATAAAAATTTAATTTTAGTTAGTAATGGACATAGATTTTATGATGTGCCAACGCTATTTTTTAACAAAGCAGAGAAGGTTAATATTTTTGCAAAAAATTTATATTCAGTTAATGAAATAAATATGACTGAAATAATTGATTTATCTAAAAAATTAAATTTTAAATTCTTTGATAAATCTAAAATAAATTGTAATCCTAATTGTACTGTATTAATTGATGATATATTGCTTTATTCCGATGAAGATCATTGGTCTTATGCGGGAATGGAATATTTTGGAAAAAAATTAGAAGAATTAAAGTTTTTTTCACTTATAAAATCATTTTAAAATTATAATTATTATTTTTAATTAACTGATATAAAATATTCTTAAATGAAAATAATAGAATTTTTTGGTTTACCTTATTCAGGTAAGTCATATTTTTCGAAATTAATTATTAAGATAATTAAAAAAAGAACTTACGATGTAAAGTCTATTACTTTATTTTATATTTGGAAAAAAAATTTATTCAATTCATATATTCTTCTATCATATATCAAAAATATTTTTTTTACAGATGTAAAAATTAATTATAATGATTTAAAATCAGTTAGAATAAATAAGTTTCCATCAAAAATTATAAAAAAAAAAATATTATTTTCCAGTTATTATAAATTTTTAAAAGAAAAACAAAAATTATTTAATGAGTCAAAAAAAAAATATAGTAATTTTAATAAATTAGTTCAAAATATTTTGAATAAAGAAACAGACTTGTATAGAAAAAAAAATTTAAGAAGATGGCTCAAAGATGAATTAACTGCAATTTATATCGCAAAAGAAAAAAAAATGGATGGGGTGTTAATTATGTCAGAGGGTCTCATTCAAAGAATACATAGTTATTTTATCAAAGATAAAAATATTGATGTAAATGTGATGAAAAGCTATTTAAAAACTTGCCCATTATCAGACACTATTTTTTTTGTAAATACAGACAAAAAAATTGTATTTAATAGAATGGAAAAAAATAATAGAGAGAAAAAAGTAATTTTTTACTTAAAAAATTTAAATAGTTTAGAAAAAAAACTCTTAATGATTATGAATGAAGTAAAAGATTTAGATAATTTTAGGATTTTAAATAATGAGCAAGACCTTCAAGATTTAGATCAATTATGAAATTAAAAGTTTTACATGTTATTGGAGGATCTTTTGATAATGGTGCATTTAAGGGTGCTCATATTTTACACAAATCATTAATTAAAAAAAAAATAAGTTCAAAAATTTTGAGTGATGCTCAATTTTCAAATCAAGTAAAAAAAAAAACTGATTACAAAAAAATAATTTTTGTTAATCAAAAATTTTTTGATAAAATTTTTAATAAAATATTTATTTATTTAGAAAAGTTTATTAAATTCATCTTTCTTCATTCACCAAGAGATACATTTAATATTTGTTTTTTTGGTTTTAATATAACTAAATTTAAAGAGTATAAAGAGGCTGACATAATTCATATTCACTGGCTACGAGAGGGATTTATTAATATAAAATCTTTATCAAAAATTGATAAACCAGTTGTTTGGACAATGCGGGATATGTGGCCTTTCAATGGTGGTCCACACTACACAATGGATTTTAAGAAATATGAAAAAACCTATTTTTCTAGAATTTTAAAAAATTATAAAATGAGAAATTATAATGAAAACTTTAACTTTATTGCTGTAAGTGATTGGTTAAAAAAAGAGGCTCAAAGAAGTTATGTTTTAAAAAAATTTAATATAAATCAAATTGATAATAATATCGATATAAGTGAGTTAAGTTTAATTAAAAAAAAAAAAGCAAGATTTGATTTGAATATTAACACAAAAAAACAAATCATTTGCTACGGTGCTCAAAATCCCCAGAGTAAAAGAAAAGGATGGCACATATTTACCAATACTCTTAAATTATTGGATAAATCTAATTTTTTTTTATTAATATTTGGTAATTTTTGGTCACACAAGACTTTGGAGGACATTGGTATAGAATATAAAAGTCTTGGCTACGTAGATGATAAAATAACTCTTAGCAAAATATATTCGAGTGCAGATATTTTTGTTGCTTCATCTATTCAAGATGCTTGGCCAAAAACATTTGCTGAGGCAATGTTTTGTAAAAGCCCAGTTGTATGTTTAAACAATACGAGTATATCAGAAATTATTGATCATAAAGTTAATGGTTTTATAACTAAAAATCATAGCTCCAGTGAATTAAAAAATGGAATAGAATGGGTATCAGCACAATTAAAAAAAAATAAAAATCTTGGAAAAAATGCCAAAAAAAAAATTTTAAATTATGATGTTAATTTAATATCAAGTAAATATATAAGCCTATATAAAAAAATATTGAAAAAGAAAATTTAAAAAACTAATTTTTATCCAATTTAATAAATCTGTTTAATTCTTTGTAGTTTTTAAGTATTTTCTTTGTCCCAGCAAAATCAATTATTCTTCCATTTTCCATTAACATAAGTTTATCACAATGCTTCAAAGATGTGAGTCTATGGGCAACCATAAATATTATCCTGCCTTTTGTAAAATACTTTAAGTTATCTATGATTTTTTTTTCAGTTTTAATATCAAGAGAACTTGTTGCTTCATCTAAAACCATAAGTTCTGGTTCTCTAAAAAGAGCTCGTGCGATTGCAATTCTTTGCATTTCTCCACCAGAAATGTTCTTTCCATTTTCTTTTATTCTAAGATTAATACCCTCTTTACTCTTTTTAATTAAAGTTTCTAATTCACAAAACTTAAATATTTTAAACAATAAATCTTTATCAATTTTCTTATTATAATTACCAAAAGTAATATTTTCTAACAAAGAACCTTCAAATAAAAAAATGTCTTGTGAAACATAGCTTAATGAATTTTTAAAAATATTTGTATTATGAATATTAGTCTTGTTATTTATATACATCTTACCCTTTGAGGGGCTTATTAAACCCAATATAATTTCAGCAAGAGTTGTTTTACCAGATCCACTTGTACCAATAATTCCAATAAGTTGACCCTTTTTAATTTTGAAATTTATATTGTTTAATATATTTTGTTGATCTTTAATATATTTATATGAAACGTTTTTTAAGTTTATTGAATTAATTTTAATTTTTTTAGAAAATATTTTTTTATGTAATTCTTTTTTATTTCTTAATTCTTTTAAAATTAAAGATGTAGCATTTAAATTATAATTAAGATGGCCAATATTTTGATTTATAGCTGAAAAAGCTGGTATTAATCTGATTGAAGCTACTGCAATAAATGTCAATACAGGTAAAAAAGATTTTAAATTTTCAAATTGATAATTAAATATCAATATTAATGCTGATATACCAACAATAGCAACCCACTCAAGAAAAATCCTAGGCAAGGGGTTTAATATTCTCATCGTAAGGTTATTTTTCAAAAAATTGTTTATATGCCTATCAAAATTTTTAGAAATTAAATTTTCAGCACCTATTAATTTAATATTTTTAATTCCATCAAATGTATCTTTTAATATATTATAAATTTGAGTATTAAACTTAGATCTACTAACTCCGATTGCTCTTATTATTTTTTTTAATGATAAAAAAATTATAACTGAAAGAATTAAAATTATTATGAAAATTATTAAAGCAGCATTTGAGCTTGTAAGCATCAAAGTAATTAATATTAATAAAACTAAAAAAGAGTCTCTTATGATATTAATAAATGCAAAAAGAAAAGTTATAAACCTAGATGTTTCATCTTTAATATCGTTAGAAAATTTTGTGGAATTTAATTTCAGGTATTCTTCATAATTTTTTTTAAGGTAATTTTTAAAAAAAGATGAACTGATACTATAGTTTATGCTCATAGTTATCTTCGCAGCAAAATAATTAAAAATTATTGAAATTAATGTTTTGATTGAAAATACTATTATTAAAAAAAAACAAGAAATTGTAATTAGCTTAGAATAAACAAAATTTTCAATACCAATATCTAAATTAAATGAACTCAATTTATTTATAATCATTTCAGGATCGTTAATTATTGACACTAAAAGTACAAGGGAACCCAATCCTAAAATTTCGGCAAAGGACATTATTAGTGTCCAAAAAAATAAAATTAACAAAAGTAGTTTGTGTTTACGACTTAATATGTCTGGTATTTTTGAAATGATTTTTAACATTTAATTTTATTTATTTTTCATCATACACTTAAAGGCCTTAAGCTATTATTATAAAATAATAATTACACAATAGTATTATTTTATGATATTAAGATAATTAAATTAACTACAAAACGTACTAATTATCTATCAAAATTTAATGAAAATATTGATTACAGGTGTAGCGGGCTTTATTGGCTTTAGCTTAGCAAAAACTTTACTAGCTCAAAATCATCATGTCTATGGGATTGATAATCTTAATAATTATTATGACGTAAAGCTTAAAAAAAAAAGATTATTATTTTTGAAAAAAAATTACAAAAAAAAATTTATGTTTAATAAAATTGACATATCAGTATCTAAAAAAATTAATAAATACTTTATTGCAAAAAACTTTGATAAAGTGTTTCATCTTGCAGCGCAAGCAGGCGTCAGATATTCTCTCACACACCCTGAAAAATATCTAAATAGTAATCTTGTTGGTTTTTCAAATATAATTTTTAATTGTAAACAAAAAAAAATCAAAAATTTTATATATGCAAGTTCAAGCAGTGTTTATGGAGGTATAAAGAAAATTCCATATCGAGAAAGTGATAAAGTTTCGAGCCCACTACAATATTATGCAGCAACAAAAATTTCTAATGAAGCTATTGCTGAGAGTTATTCAAAACTATATAAAATTAAGTGTACAGGTTTGAGATTTTTTACAGTTTATGGACCTTGGGGAAGACCAGATATGGCTTTGTTTAGTTTTGTTAATAATATTTTTAAAAATAAATCTATTAATGTTTATAATAAAGGCAATCATTTTAGAGACTTTACTTATATTGATGATGCAATTCGCATGACCATAAAAGTTTCAAAAAGTAATAAATTTTTTAATACTAAAAATTATCATCGGATATTAAATATTGGAACAGGCAATCCAGTTCCATTAAAAAAATATGTAAACATAATTGAAAGCGAGATAGGGAAAAAAGCAAAAATTAAATATTTAAAAATTCAGAAAGGAGATATGATTAAAACTTATGCTTGTGTTAAAAAATTAAAATCAATCGTAGATACCAATAAAAGAACAAGACTAAAAAAAGGAATATCAAACTTTATAGAATGGTACAAAAATTATTACGCTATTTAAAAACTATTAATTTGAATTAATTTTTTATAAGACCAAAGAATGAAAAAAAAAAATAAAAATCCCTTCCTATCAATTATAATCCCTGTTTTGAATAGTAAAACTGGATTAGAAAAAACTTTAAAAAGTATATTCAAACAAAAATTCAAAGACTATGAAGTAATTGTAATAGATGGTGGCTCAGAAGATGAAACTTTTAAAATAATTAAAAAATATAAAAAAAAAATAGATAAAGTCATCAGTGAAAAAGATAGAGGTATATATGATGCTATAAATAAAGGAATTAATTTAAGTAATGGAAAATATATAAATACAATTAATGCTAATGATATGTATTTTTCAAAAAATTCCTTAGATATAGTCAAAAAATATTTTACTAAGTATAATTATGATTTTTTATTCGGAGCAGTGTTAAAGAATAAGGTTTATTATAAATATGAGCCAAAAAAAATGTTTTGGAGTTTTAATTTTTATCCAGCACATTCGGGGGGGTTTTTTGTCAAAAAAACACTACACAAAAAAATTGGGTTATATAGCCTTAAATATCCGTGCTCATCTGATTATGATTTCTTTTGGAAAATGATAAAAAATTATAATTTTAAAGGTGGGCAGACCTCGAAGCATGAAATTATAAGTAAATTTGCTACAGGTGGTTTTTCAAGTAAATATAGTTTTTTTGAGCATGTTTGTGAGGAAACGTTAATTAGAGTAAATAATAATCAAAATAAAATTGTTGTTTTGGTATTATTTTTTTTAAGATGCCTCAGACATTTTCAAAAAATATAGATTATTTATCTAATTCTAGTTAATTTACTTTAATTATATATAAATTTAATAATATAATTTTCTAAAATAATGAAAAAAATTTATTATTGGTCTCCATTCATTACACCAGTTGCAACTACAAAGGCAGTGATTAATTCTGCATACGCAGTAAAACTGTACTCAAAAAAAAGATATGAGCCATTAATAATTAATGTAGCTGGAGAATGGGATATATATAAAAAAGATTTAGAAGATAAAAAGATAAATCTTATTGAACTAACTTCATCTAAAAAAATTAGAAATAAAAAAATAACTGGTTTTTTTAAAAGTAGATTAATATATCTATATATATTTTGTATTGCTATAATACCCTTAGTAAGACTCTTAAAATCTAATCCACCAAATTTTTTTATAATACACCTGATATCACCCCTCCCTCTTTTAATTAATTATCTTTTTAAAATTAATACTAAAATGATTTTAAGAATATCAGGTTTTCCTAAACTAAATTTTTTTAGAAAATTTTTATGGAAAATGACATTAAAAAAAATATGTTTTATAACATGCCCTACAGATGCAACTCGAAAAGATATGTCAAATCAAAAAGTAGTTAATGAAAATAAAATTAATGTATTATTTGATCCCATAATAAGCCCTAAAAATATAATTAATAATATAAAAATTTCCAAAAATAATTTGAAAGATCGAAATTACTTTTTAGCAGTCGGAAGACTGACCAGACAGAAAAACTTTATATTTTTAATAGATGTTTTTAAAAAATTTAATAATAATAAAAACAATAAGTTAATAATTGTAGGAGATGGAGAGCAAAAAGATAAATTGTTAAAATTTATCCAATTGAACAAACTAAGCGATACAGTTGAAATACATGATTATACAGAAGAGATTTTTGACTATTATAAATACGCAAGGTGTTTTATTCTATCTTCTTTATGGGAAGATCCAGGTTTTGTTTTAGTTGAGGCTTGTTTTATGAAAACCCCAATCATTTCGAGTAATTGCAAAAATGGACCTGAAGAAATTTTAGATTATGGGAAAAATGGTTTACTTTTTAAAAATGATAATAAAGAAAGTCTTTTAAAAACTCTTGGAATATTTGAAAGTTTAAAATTAGATCAATTAAATAAACTTAAATTAAATGCTTTAAAAAAATCAAGAGAATTTACAATAATAAATCATCACAAAACTCTAATAAAACTTTTAAAAAAAAATGATTAATCATTATTAAATAATAGGATTTATATTTTTTTAATTGTCTTATTAAAGTATCTTTTTTTTTATAACTAAGATAAAAAATATCTCATAATAATAGATAAAATTACAATGGCTGACGAATTCGAAAAAAAAATAGATACTTTTATGTTAAATGACTTAATCAATAAGTCAGAACCAATAATTCTTGAATTTGGTGTTAGAAAAGGTATTTCAACTAAAAATTTTATTAAAGTTTGTGAACAAAAAAATGGCCATTTATATTCGATAGATGTTGATGATTGTTCAGAAATTTCTAATAGTTCAAAATGGACTTTTATAAAATCAAGGGACGATGATTTTGAAAATTTAAAAAATAAATTACCAGAACAATTTGATTTAATATTCTTAGATTCTTTTCATAATGCTGAGCATGTGTGTAAAATTTTTTATCATTATTATTCTAAACTAAAAAAAGGAGGATCATTTTATTTTGACGATATTTCATGGTTGCCTTATCTTAAAAATGCCGAAAGAAATAATTTCAATTGTGAAATGAACAATCTTGAAACATTTGAAAAATTAGTAGAAATATTTTCAACAAATCGTAAAAATATGGATTTATATTTTTCTTTTGTAGGATCTGGAATGGCTAAGATTATTAAGTTGAATGATCAAATATTAATTAAACAAAAAAAAATTAAAAGCAGAAAATTTTCTTTAAAAAATTTTGCTAGGAAATTTTATAATTACTTCTTATAAATATTTTTTAATTAAACTATAATATTTTTCTAGATTAATTTTATCATCAAATCTGCATAGATTTTTATAACCTAAATTAATCATCCTGTTGTATTTTTTTTTATTTTTATAATAATCTAATATTTTATTTGATAATTCAATTTCATTAGCTGGAGAAAATAGATGTCCCACTTTACCATTCATTAATATTTCTCTTGGGCCAGTTGGACATCTAGTTGATATTATAAATTTTTTTAAACATTGAGCCTCCAACAGAACATTGGGTAAGCCTTCATAAATCGAAGATA
>MDSW01017430.1_pt1 | contig 15379 bp, 10 predicted proteins | sample 811171 | NCBI WGS metagenome assembly MDSW01 (sample SAMN05326641, study PRJNA326480) | marine metagenome | isolation source: seawater | place: Atlantic Ocean: North West | collected 2012 | reverse complement strand
TATTATCTTGATTTGGAGTAAATGAATGCATGTCAATGAGCAGATAATTTTTATGTGTATTAAATTTACTCTCTAAAATTGTACTTAATTTATGATGCCAAGGCTCATAAATTTTTTTAATTAGTTGATCTCTCGTTAACCAGTCAATTTTTTTATTATACATGATGTTTGACTCATCAATATTTTTTAAAAACAAACCAATACCATATTTTGATTTAATGTTTATGATTTCTATTTCATTTGGCAAATTATAAAACATCGAAGAATCTATATCTAATTTTGAACGATTTAAATCGATTAAAGATCTAGGGCAATCAGTAGTTAAAATATCAAAATTATTTTCACTTAGTCCGTTTATTATTTTATCAACTTTGACATCCTCAATAGTGCGGACTTTAGATAAAGATAAATTCAATTCTTTTTTGAAAGTTTCAGAATAAAAACTCCCAGAGTGAGGGGATGTTAATACTATTGATATATCATTAACAATTGATTTTCTATGAACAACTGAGGAGGCACTATCGAAAATATAGTTTTTCATAATATGTTTTATTATATTGATTTATTGTATAAAAGTAACAGATAATTAAATTATAGGGCGCGTAGCTCAGCGGGAGAGCACTACGGTGACATCGTAGGGGTCGCTGGTTCAAACCCAGCCGCGCCCACCATAGTTTGTAAAAATGAAACAAAAAGATATAGAAGAAATAATTAATCTAATTAAATCTCAAAATCTTGATGAAGCAGAGATTTTAACCAAAGCTTTTTACGATAAAGACCCTAAAGATCCTATCGCAATAAATCTTTTTGGAAGCGTATTGTTACAAAAAACAAAATTTTTAGAAGCTAGAGAACTTTTTTTATTATCAACCAAAATTGATAATACAAATCAATCTTCATTTTATAACTTGGGTGTATCGCTTATAAACCTCCAAGAATATGATGAAGCCCTTGATGTTTTTTTACAAGCAATCGATATAAAAGAATCTGCTACTATTTATACTGAGATAGGTAATATTTATACAAAAAAATCTGAAGATCAATTAGCTATAGATTATTATAAAAAGGCACTGAAAATTGATAACAAATTTGCAAAAGCACTTAATAATTTAGCGAATATCTATGAAGATACTGGAAATTACAAAAAAGCAGTTAAATATTATAAAGAAGCAATAAGATCGCAACCTGAAAACTCATTATATCATTATAACCTAGCGGTTTCATTATTTAATAATAACGAAGAAGAATTATCGATTAATTACTTTAAAAAAGCTATAGAGTTAAATTCAAGATTAATACCGGCTTATATTTATGTTGGCCAAGCATTACATAAACAAAAAAATTATCAAGAAGCCTTAGATATTCTTAAACAAGCAGAGCTGAATGGTCAAAATAATGCTCAGCTTTATTTCTATATTGCAACGTCAGAAATTCATTTGGGACAATATAATGAAGGGTTATCAAATCTTGAAAAAGCTATAGATTTAAAACCAGATTATGTTGAGGCTTATAATAATCTCGGAATTATATGGACTAAAAAAGGTCAATACGAATTAGCTATTGAACAATTTGAAACAGCAATAGCATTTGATAATGAACATATCAGTTCTTTGAATAATCTTGGATATACATTGTTAAAAACCAAGAAAAATCAGCTAGCGCTGGAAACTTTTAAAGAATCTTATGCAATAAATGAAAAAAATATAGATACAATACTGGGATTGGCTTTAGCTTATAAAAATAATGAAAATTTTGATAAAGCAATAGCGTTATACAAAAAGGCATCTAATTCAGGCATTAATAAATCTAGAGCAAATACAGAATTAGCAGATCTATATTTTCAAATAAATGATTATGAAAATGCACTTAAGTTTTACATAACTGTAGATGAAGAAGAGAGATCACAGCAAATTAATGCTAAAATTGCAGAATGTTTTTTTAATATGCAGGATATTGAGTCATTTTCCCAGCATGTCAAAAATACAGTAAAAAAAGATAAGGTTAATATTCGTTTATCTGCAATCTGTGCATATGCCTCTGAACAATTAAACATTAAAAATGATTACCCGTTTTGCAAAAATCCATTAGATCTAATTGAATACATGAATTGTGAGGATGAATTAATAGAGAACAATATAGCTCTTGATCAGTTCAACCTTGAAATCAAAGCTCTAAGTGATGAAAAAAAAACATCCTTAATTTGGGAACCTTCAGGAAGAACAACTAGAGGTGGTTTTTCCACAATTGAAGCAAATATTTTTGATTATAGCCATGAAAAAAAATGTATAGGCTTTTTAAAGGATTTAATTTTAAAAAAAACTAAAATTTTCTTAAAAAAAAATAAAAACTCAAATGAAACTTTATTTTCAGATTTTCCTCTAAAAAATTATATTAATGGTTGGTATGTAAATTTTAAAAAAGGTGGTTATCAAGACTCTCACATTCATCCACATTCTTTTCTAAGTGGAGTATTTTATATTGATGTTCCCAGCGATATCAATAAACCTGAAGGCGGAATTGAGTTTAGTCTTCATGGATATGATTATAAAAAAATAAAAGAAGCCATATCGACAAAAATTATAAACCCTAGAAATGGAGATTTAGTTTTATTTCCATCTTCACTATTTCATAGAACAATTCCTTTTTCATCTATTAACGATAGGAATGTAATAGCATTTGATTTAATGGACTCAAAAGATGGAAGAAAAGAAAACTAAAAAAGATCCCGATAAATCTACAATTAATAAAATTTTAGATAAATATAAGAAATTAAATTATGAAGAGGTGATTGAAGATGCAAGAATTATCTTAAAAGAATACCCTGGTCATTTAAGGGTTATGAATCTCTTAGCTGTGTCATTATTAAGAACCCAAAAAGCTCAAGAAGCAAAAAAAATATTTGAAATAATAGCTGAGGATCGGCCAGATGACTCACAATCATATTTAAATCTTGGTACTTTCTATCTTAATACAAAAGATAAAGAAAAATCTGAACAATATCTTAAAAAAGCTATAGAACTTAACGAAAATAATTATATGGCATATCTAAATTTAGGGTTGTTATATCAAAGTGAGAACGATATTAAGAATTCTATAAGTTTTTTTAATAAATCTATAGAAATTCGACCTGAACAATACCTTGGGTATCATCACCTTGGAAAATCGTATCTTTCTGTTGAAGATTATAAAAATTCTATTATCAACTTTGAAAAAGCCATTAACATAAGACCAGATTTCGCTGAGGCCCATGAAAATCTTGGAGAAGTTTACAAAAATTTACAGGATTATGAAAAAGCCATTGATAAATTTGAAACAGCAATAATATTTAGAACAAAATCTCATATTTTGCATAACAAATTAGCTGAGTTATATATTGAAAAAGAAAATTTTGTTAAAGCTGAAAAAAATTATATTAAATCATTAAAAATTAATCCAGATTATGTTCCTTCCTTGATAGGGATTATTAATCTTAATATTAAGAAAAATAATACTAAAAATTATGAACTATATTTTAAAAAGGTTATACGACTTCTTAAGAATTCTTCATTGGATAATATTGAAAAGGATATTTATTATAATTTATTAGGCACTATCTTAATCGAAAATAAATATGCAAAACAGGCAATTGATATTTTTCTTAAAATGCAGAAACCAAATCACAATAGTCTTCTTGAGGCTTATTTGATAAGTGATAATAAGAAAAAATATGAGGAATACCACAACACTAATTTGATAAATTTTGACTTAACAGATATTAATTATTCAATAATAACAAATTTTGCATCAAGCCATTTTAAATTAAAAAAAACTAATAATCTTTGCAATCGACCATTAGATTTTATTTATAGGAAAAATATTACTAAAAATATCCTTAATAAAGTTAATCTTGAGGATTTAGTAAAGGTTTTTAATAAAGTAAAGGATAACAACATTCTCAATAAAGAGCACATCAGAAGTAACCCAATAAATGATTTAGATGAACTTTTATTTTTAAATAAAATTTTTAAAAATGAGATTAAGCGATATGCAAACAAGTATCATAATAAAGATTCTGTCTTCAAGATAACTGATAGCACTAAAGAAAATAAAATCAGAAGTTTTCTAAATTTTAAAAATAATGATGATTGGTTAGGTAAAATAAAAAATGGATGGCTTAGTGGTTTATTTATTCTTAATTCTGAAACTTTAGAAAATGAAGAATACAATTTAGTTTTAGCTTGTAAAAAAAACTTATATCAAGATCATCAAGTAAATGAGTACGAAAATATAACTTTGAACAATATGGATTTAATATTATTTCCCCCTAATTTGCACTATTCATTCAATTTTAAGTCAAATGATAAAATGATTAATATAATTAACATTGAAGTGATAAGATAAACCAGATTTAATGACTATTAACGATAATAATGAAATAAGAAATCTATTTGTAAATAAAAAATATAAAGAGATTATCAACATTTCTTCTATTGAGGGCAATTTTAATGATGCAGTATCAATAAATATCCTGTCCTTAAGTTATTTGAATATTGGCAATTATGAAAAATCAATCAGCATTCTAAAAGAAGCTATATCCAAATATGGTGAAGATATAAGTCTTTTAAATAACTTAGGTAATGCTTATAGAATAGTTGGATTGTTTGATGATGCTATTAAGACTTTTGAACAAGCTATAGATATTAATAGTAATTCTTACGAGACATATAATAATCTTGGTCTTGCACATAAAGATAAAAAAAACTTAAGAAAAGCATCTGAATACTTTAAAAAAGCCATTGAAATAAACTCAAAATCCTATCAGTCATATAATAATTTAGGATTAATAGAGCGGAGCTTAGGTAACAAAGTTGATGCGGAAGAATTTTTCAAAAAAGCCATTAATATTGAGTCCGGATATGATAGTGCAATAGAAAGTTTAGCAAATTTATATAAAGAGAATAAAGAATATGTAAAAGCAATAAGCTATTACAAGAAAACTAAGTCAAAACATAAATATGGACAAGTTTTAGAATGCTTATTTGCGCTTCAAGATTTAGAAAAATTTTCTTTTGAACTTAATGAAATTATGAAAATTGATAGACTAAATATAAGAGTCGCCGCAATTACAAATTATGTAAGTCAACAAACTGGAATTAATAATATTTATCCTTTTTGTAGAGACCCTCTAGAATATATTTATCAAAGAAATTTATTAATCAATTTAGATAATGAGGATATATCTTTAAATCAAATATCTAATGAAGCTAATAAATTGGAACATATTTGGGAACCAAATGGTAGCTCAGTCAAAAAGGGGTATAGAACAATAGGCTTTAATCTATTTGATGGCCAAGAAAAGAATCATTTATTAAATAAAGTCAAAAATCTTATGGAAAATGAAATTGAAAATTATTTAGATGAGTTTAGTAATAAAAAAGATTTGATTATAAAAAAATTTCCTAAAAGTTATAACTTAGTTGGCTGGCATGTAAGATTAAGTTCCGGAGGAAATCAATCTTCTCATATTCACCCTGATGGCTGGTTAAGTGGTATTTTTTATTTAAAAATTCCTTCAAATACAAAAGAAAATGAAGGAAAGCTTAAACTTTCAATTCATGGCTATAATTACAAAATAATAAATGAAAATATAGCTGAGAAAATAATTTCGCCAAATGAAGGTGATATAGTTATTATACCCTCTTCTCTTTTTCACCAAGCTATCCCTTATTATTCAGATGAAAATCGAGAATGTATTGCTTTTGATGTAATTCCAAATTAGCTATTGGTTATGATTGAAAATCCAAATAATAAACAAAAACAGAATTCTGAGTTTGATAATTTGCTTAAAATTTATAACCTAGGAAATTATCAAGAAGTTGAAAAAATTGCTAATCAACTAATTTTAGATGACCCCAAAAATAACAATATTTTAAACTTGCTTTCAGTTTCTTTAGCTAAACAGAATAGATATAAAGAGGCTATAGAAATAATAAAAAAAAGCATACTTATTAACCCTCGCGAACCTTCAACTTATATAAATTATGGAAATATAGCTTTTGAGTCAGGATATATTAATGAAGCTATCAAAATTTTAAATAAAGCTAAATATTTTAATAAAGATATAGCGGTTATATATAATAATTTAGCAAGTTATTATTGTCGAAGAGGCGATTTTGAAGAAGCAAAAGAGAATCATCGCATTGCTATTGAAAAAGCAAAAGATAATTTTAATAAAATAGAATTTATAAATAATATGTGCTCAACTCTTATTAAATCAGCAAGCTATGAGGATCTTGCTTATTATTTTAACCTACTACATGATAAATCTATTAAATATGATAGCTCAATACCAAAAGAAAATATAAGCCTGAAATCTTTGTTAGATAAGCTAGATGAGGCATTAATTTTAGTTACAAATTCTGGGCGTACTGGATCCATTTTCCTTCAATCGTTATTAGATGGTCATAAAGAAATTATGACTACACCGGGGCCATATTTTAAAGGGTTTTTTGATTACCCAGTTTGGAAGGCCCTATACACAAAAAATTCAGAAAATGACTGGAAAAAGAATTTAATCTTGAATTTTGTAGATATGTATGAAGCACTATTTAATACCAAAACAAATAAATCTGTACCAGGTAACCCAATGTCAGGAGAAAGCCTTGGTTATTCTTCTGGTCTTACAACATTAGGTAATGATAAAAACCAACATTTGATTATAGATAGAGAAAAATTTTGTAATATTTTATATAATTATCTTGAAAATTTTGACGATATGGATCCTGCAACATTTTTCAAATTAATTCATATTTCATATAATGATACAATAGGAAGAAAAATAGAACCTAAACTATTATTTTATCATATTCATAATCCTAATTATTCAGAAATTACCCAATTTTTAGCTCTTTTTCCCAAAACAAAGATACTAGTTAGCGCAAGAGAGCCTATTCAAAGCTTAGAAAGTTGGATGACCCTAACTAGGACAGTTAATGATGAAAACGACATAAATAACATCAAAGAAATTATTTCAAGTGAAAAATATTGTCATCTTAAAAACAATATATTTGTGCATGAGGATTATCCTTCGCGTTTAGCTTCGATGCTAAGTTGTGTAAATAACCCAATTTGGAAAAAATATGAAACAAGGATAATTTTTTTGGAAAGTATAAAGAAAAATCCTGAGAGCACATTAAAAAATCTATGTAAATGGCTTAAAATTGAGATGGAGGAGAATACTCTTGAATCTACATTCAACGGTTTAAAATATAATGGAATATCTAATTGGAGCAAATCAATAACAGGTTTTGATAAAAGCTCAATAAATAGAAAAATTGGCATAATCTTTAATGATGATGAAATTAATATTTTTGAAAAACTTTTTTCTAATTTTCATTCCAAATACAGCCATAATGGCAGTGACATTCCAAAAATTGATGTTAATAATTTAGATAAGAAAATGACTTCTAAGTTTATCTTTCAAAAAAAATTACAGGAAAATAAATCAAATTCTGCAAAAAAAGAAATATTGAATTCAAGTTCTAAACAATTTATGAATTTAATTAAAAATTATATTAATTATATTAATAAGAACAGTAAGAGTATTAATTTTCCAAAATCAATTCGCAATATAGATAATGTTTAAAATTGAAGATCTATCACCCCATTTAATCAATTATGCCAACTTACAAATGGGTATAATTGGTAATAAAAAAAATTATCATAATATTAACGACTTAACCACATTTAAGAATAATATACAATTTGGATTACCGATATTATTACCTGATAATCTAGAAGAATTTTCTTACAATAAAAATGGAGTGAGGTTTTCAATACAAAAAAAGGAAATTCTAAATATTTTCTTTGGTCATGATAAGGCTGATTATATTGGTTATAAAATGCTATTCAACAAAGTAAATAATTTCGCCAATAAGGGTAGCTTAAAACGGATACATCAAGAAACGGTTGAACGAATTAATAAAATTAATATGAAAGCAATAAAATCTGTGCGATTACTAAGAAATAAATATAAAAGTGTAGTAGCTTTTCAATGTAGAAATATCCCTCATTTGGGTCATGAAAGAATAATTGATAAACTTCTTAATGAATTTGATTGCGTTGTTATTAATCCATTTATTGGCCCCAAAAAGTCAGGGGATATTGGATCAAATGAAATTGAAAAGGCTTTCGAATTCATTATTGACCAAAGAAAAAATCAAAGATTACAGTATATACCTTTCATAACTAATTTTTATTATGCTGGCCCAAGAGAAGCTTGTCATCAGGCATTAATTAGGTCAAAAATAGGTTTTACACATTTTGTTATAGGAAGAGATCACGCAGGAGCTGAGAATGTTTATAATATTAATGATGCAGCAAATATTGCAAAAAAATATGAAAAAGAATTAGATATAAAAATTATAAACATCCCAGGAGCTTATTTTTGTAAGAAATGTAATAAAGTGGTTATAAAAAATGAATGCAAAGAAAGAAAATGTCAGTTTATTAATATATCTGGTACAGATTACAGAAAAAAATTAATAAAAAAAGAGATTTATGAATATGCAAATACTGATCTTCAAAAGTATTTATTAAATGAAAGAATTTTAAAATATGAATAAAAACATAATTGTAACCATAGGTCCTGAAACATGTTCTGAGTCGGCGCTTAAGTTTATAAATAAATATTGTGATATATATCGACTAAATGGCAGCCATAATACTATTAAATGGCATGAAAATATTTCAAAAATAATTAAACTACAAAATACAGAATCATTAGTTTTATTAGATATTCCTGGTGTTAAGCCGAGAACATTAAATAAAGAATCAATAAAAATAAAAAAAAATGAACAAATTATTTTTTCATATAAAAAGATCTCTCAAAAAAGGAGAAGAAGTATTCTTATCTCAAATAAGCTTCCAAAAATTAATAGTGATGTTAAAAGTTTCACAATAGAGGATGGGCAGTATAATTTTGTATTAGAAAAAAAATATAAAGACCGTATAATTGGTAAAAGTCTTCAAGAATTTATTTTGCAACCAAATAAAGGTCTAAATATTCCAAACAGTATCTATGACAACATATATCAAGAGAAACAATATAAATCTTTTTTACAAAAAGCTAAAAATGTTAACTACGATGCAATAGGATTGAGTTTTGTTCAAAATGAAAGCTTTATAGTGAAGTTAAAAAAATCCTATAAAGATTTAATTATTGTATCAAAAATAGAAAACCTAGAAGGTATAAAAAATATCAATAGTATTATAAATCACTCAGACGCAATTATGATAGATAGAGGTGATTTAGCGGCTGAAATAGGTAATGAAGAACTTTTTGACGCAATTATAAAAATTATGTCTGCCACAAAGACAAAAGGTAAACCTATAATCCTTGCTACAGAGAATTTAAGCTCAATGGTTAATAATGTTTCTCCAAATAAAAGTGAGGTTATTAGCTTAGGGCTAAATAAGATATTAAATTCTGATAAAATTATGCTGAGTGAAGAAACTGCAATTTCAAAAAACTAGAAAAATACCATAAAGTGGCTTTCGTCTTTTCTGTTAATTGAAGAAAAAAAAGAAACAAATTCTTTTTATAAATTTAAGGAAAATAAAAGCCGTTTTTCAATATGGAGTACTCTAAAAAATATAGGCAATATCCCTATTGTAATATTTTCAAGAAGTGGCTTAGCATTAATTGAAGCAAGGAAAATAAAGGCTTCAAACATGATAACAGTTTTCACAGATTCAACAAAAACATTTATGTATTCTAAGTTTTGGAAAAATGTTCAGGCTTATAAAATTAATAAATTTGATAAGGCTAAAAAAATTAATTACATAATTAATACATTGTCGAAATATAAAAAGAGTATTTTTTTTGGAGATAAAAATATTGCTTTAATCTACATTTTAAACCCTAAAAAGGGTTCTCGAGCAAATTCTTTATCTATAATAAATAAAAATGATCTTACTAAATTATAGAGGTCCAAATGATTATATGGATAACTGGATTATCTAGCTCAGGGAAGACTACATTATCGAATAAACTCTATAATGAGTTAAATGAAATCCCAAAGTTAATTCAAGTTGATGGGGATGTTGTTAGAGAAATATTTGATGAGACATCAGATTATTCTATTAGCGGCAGAATAAGACAAATAAATAGAATTCAAAAAATTTCTAAGTTTTTAGAGAAAAATCACTTTACCGTTATAGTATCAGCACTTTACTCTAATCATGAACTTTTAAAATGGAATAGAGAAAATTTTAAAAATTACTATGAGATATTTATCGATGTGCCTATTACAATATTAAAAAAAAGAGATAAAAAAGGGGTATATAGTAATAATAAAAATGTTGTTGGTTTGGATATAGATTGGGAAAAACCAATAGATAGTGCAGATTTAATTTTGAAATACAAAGATAAGCTCAAACCTAATGAAATGCTAACGAAGGTTGTAGAAGGTTTGAAAAAATATAATAAAATTTAGGGAGTAATTTTGAATTCATTTAAAAAAAACAAACAATTTAATGAAATAATAAATCTTATTAAATCAAAGAATATTATTACTGCAAAAAAAAAGATTGAAAATTTAATAAAATTAGAACCTGATAACTTTATATACTTAAATATTTATGGTGTAATTCTAAATGAAGTAGGCAAATATCATGAAGCCTCTGAAGTCCTTGAAAAAGCTATCTCAATTAATAATTCAAATGCTGAAATTTATAATAATTTATCAATATCTTACAAAAATTTAGGAAAAAATAAAAAAGCGATTGATATCCTTCATAAAGCTCTAAAACTTAAACCTAATATGTATTCTTCTAATACTAATTTAGCAATAAATTATATAGAGTTAAATGACTTTGAGAATGCAATAAAATATCTTTATAAGTCTATTAAAATTAGACCAAAATCGAAAAATTTATATTTAAAACTAGCAGAAATATATTCTAAATTAGGGCAAATAGATGGAGCTATCAGCTCTCTAAGGAGCATTTTATCATTCTTGCCTGAAGATGCGCAAACTTATAACCATTTATTCAATATGGAATGGCAGAATGATAATCACATAAATGTTATAAATGAAATTATTTTGATTTTAAACAATCAAAACATACCAGATTATGAACTTTTAAAAATTTTATTAAATAGTTCAAAAATTCCTGAAGTATTAATTAAGTGCACTGAGTGCATTGATGAGATAATAAAAAAGCACCCTCAAAATAAAGACTATCTTTCTATCAAAGCAAAATTAAGTGAAAAAACATACAATTTTGATGAAGCATATGGAATTTATAAAAAATTATCAAAATTACATGAACACAAAATAGACTATATAAAGATGACGCTCTTTACTAAAAGCCGTAAAAAATCTCTCAACCAAATTAATCATCATATTGAAAATTTATTAAGCAAAGAAATTAAATCGAGAAATTTAAAAGATATTAATAATGCAATATCTCTAAAACTACACATCCTAAAATCGTTAAATAACGAAAACTATAATAATTTTGTTAACTATAAGAAAAACCTTTATCAAAAAAAAATTCAAACTCCATTGGGATGGGAAGATCTTAAAGCATTTAACAGAGAGTTAGGTCAAAATCTGATAAAGTTTCATAACAAAAATAAAGCTCCAATTGATAGAGCTGTAAATAATGGTTCTCATACCGTAGGAAATCTGCTTGAGGATAATAAGGAAATTAAATCATTTAACGCTTTACGATTAATAATAGATAAACATATGCACGATTACATTTTATCTAACCCGAATATTTCAAATAGATTAAACAATCAAGAGCAAAAAAATTTAAAACTACTTGGAAGTTGGTCTGTTTCTCTTAATAATAAGGGTTTTTTAGCAAGTCATATACATCCTGAGGCTTGCCTGAGCTCAGCTTACTATGTAAAGATTCCTGAAAAACAAGGTGAGAAAAAAGCTGGTTATATTCACTTTGGTCTACCGACTCCAAATATTTTTAAATTACAGCCAGATCTATTCATTAAGCCTATCGAAGGTCTATTACTAATTTTTCCATCATATTATTGGCATGGTACAGTTCCCTATGACGATAACAGAGTATCTATTTCGGCAGATTACAAATAAATGACTAATGATATAAAAAAATTAATTGATTTTTTTCAATCTGGAAATGAAATCGAAGCTAAAAAAGAGGCTGTCAATTTATTAAAAAAAAATAAAAGTGAAGAAATTATATATAACATTTATGGTAGTATTTTTCTCAAAGAGGGCAATTACAATAAAGCAATAACAATTTTTAAATTAGGGCTTGAAAAAAATATTAATGCTGTTGGATTGTTGAACAACTTAGCTATCGCTTATAAAAATATTGGCAAATATAAAAAAAGTGAAAAAATCTTTGTTCAACTATTAAATATAAATTCAACAGACTCAAGTATCTTAGAGAACTATGGTAATGTATTAAGAATTTTACACAAATATCAAAAAGCTGAAGAAATACTTATAAAAGCGATAAAAATTAATCAAAATAATCCAACTATATATAATAATTTAGGCCTTGTTTATAGTGACTCAGGTAATCATGGCAAAGCAATTACAAATTTCAAAAAATCTATAGAATTAAATGAAAATTTCTTTCATAGTTACTACAATATAGCTTCAAGTTATTATGCTATTGGTGATTACAAACTTTCTATTGAGTTTAACCAGAAATCTCTAGACCTAAATCCAAATTTTACTGATGCAAACTATAATTTAGGCTTAACTTATAAAAAAATAAGGAATTTTGAGGCTGCGCTTATTTGCTTTGAAAAGGTATTACACGAACATAAAAATAACTTTATCACAGCCTTAATATTAGAAACTCTTTATGAAATTGAAGATAAAAACAAATTTATAGAGCTTGCTAGTAGAATTGATAAAAGTGAAGTCTTTAATTTTAGAGCGCTTTCAGCATCACATTTTGCTTCTTATCAATGGGATATTATAAACCCATATCCCTTTTGTACAGATCCATTAAAAATGATAGAGGAAAAGCAACTTATAACAGAAAATAAAATTAGCAGACATGAAATTGATAATATTAATTCAATAATTAGTGAACAATCCTACAGCGAGAGTTTTGAACCAGGACATATCAAAAATGGATATAAAACAAATCTAAATATTTTTGATATTAATGATATTTACATTAAGAAATTAAAAAAAATTATATTAAATGAAGTGGATAAATATTTTAAAAAGTATGAAGACCTAGATGACAAAATTATTAGTAAAAAACCAGATAAATTTGATATTGATGGCTGGTATGTGAGACTCAAAAAAGAGGGACAGGTAGAAGAACACATCCACCAGGCATGGTTAAGTGGGGTATTTTATTTAAAAACGGTGGACAATAATACTGATGAAGGAAGTCTAAGCTTTACTTATCGTTGTTATGATATGACAGAGTCAAAGAAAAAATCGCCTGTCAAAAATGTAAGAACTTCTGATGGTCTTCTTGTCATTTTTCCCTCATCATTACCTCATAAAGTTTTATCATTTAATTCTAATTTTGATAGAGTATGTATAGCTTTTGATATTATCCCAAATTAGGAGAAAATTATTTTGAATATAAATCAAGAAATAAATAATTTGTTAAATACAGGTAAAGCCGAAGAAGCACGAAATATAATTAAAAATGAATTAATTAAAAACCCTAATTCAGCAGAACTTTATAATTATCTAGGAGCTACTTTTTATATGGAAGGAAACCTTGAAAAAGCTATTGAGAACTATAAATTATCTATTGAATTTGATAGCAAAAATCCGTTTTGTCTTAATAACATAGCTTTATGTCTACTAAAGTCTAATAAGCTAGAAAGAGCAGAAAATTATTCAAGAGAGGCTATCTCGTACAAAAAAGATTTTTTTGAGGCTTTTAATACATTGGGTTTAATTCTCACTGCAAAAGGTGAGTTAAATGAAAGTATTGAATATTTTAAAAAATCATTAAAAATAAATCACGATTTTTTGATGCTTATTTTAATATTGCAAATAGCTCAAAACTATTAAGAGATTATACTGAAGCCGAAAAATTTTGTTTGGAGGCACAAAAAAAGCAACCTTTAAATTCAGATGTTTTAAATTTACTAGGTAGTATTTATTATGAAACTTCTGAATTTGATAAGTCCATTAAATTTTTCGATGAGGCAATCCAAATAAATCCCAATAACTCAAATTATTATAATAATAAAGCTCTAGTATTAAGAGAATTAGGTAATTATGAAGAAGCAAAAAAATGTTTAAGAAAATCTATTTTCTTAGATCCAAGAGTAGCAAGTAATTATAATACATTAGGAATTATTCATAAATTAGAGGGGCATCACATAGATGCCTATAGATGCTTTTTAAAAGCACTAACATTTCAACCTCAATTCTGGGCAGCTCGATCTAATTTTTCAGATAGTTTAAGATATTTACAATCTTCAAGACTTTCAAAATTTGAATTAAAAATGCTTACAGAATGTATTAAAGATCATAGAATTGATCATGGGCTATATACTCAATTTCTTCAAAAAATTCTGATTTTTGAAATTAAGAAACTTTTCAAAAAAGATTCAGAAGTTAATAAAGAAATTGAAATTAATAATGATAGTTTTTCTTTTTTAGACATAGAGCTTGTTACAAGTTCATTAAAATATTCTTTGATAACAAATTTATCTCTTGAGAGTTTTTTCATAAAAATTCGTAATTTCTTATTAAATGATTATTCGGTAAATAAATTTTCAAACTCATTAAATAATTTAAAAAAGAGATACATAGAGGCTTTATCCTTACAATGCTTTTTTAATGAGCATATTTGGAATATAAATGTTATTGAAAGTAAATCTATAGAAGAACTCTCTGATGATATATATGCTTCTTTAGATAACAATGATGAAAATGTTTTCTACAAAATTCTTTTATATGCCACATATAAACAATTAATAAATGATAAAAAAATAAAAGAATACTGCATACAAAACAGTAATCGTATTCCAGATAATCTGATTGCATGCTTTAAAATTATTTTGTTTGATCAAATAAAAGAAGCTAAATTAGAAAAAGAAATAAAATCTATTTCTTCTATAGAAAACGAAGTATCTAAAAAAGTAAAAGATCAATATGAGGAAAGGCCTTACCCAAGATGGCGTAATATTAATTTAGGGGAAACAAGACCTTATATTTCACATATTAAAAGAGATATTTTACCTAATAATCCTGATATTTCTACTCTTTCAGACAACCCAAAGGTATTAATAGCCGGTTGCGGAACTGGAAAACATCCTTTGTCAATGAGTATGAGATATGCAAACTCTAATATTACCGGATTAGATTTAAGTTTTAAAAGTTTATCATATGCCTATAGAAAAATGATTGAAGGT
>MDSW01021260.1_pt1 | contig 15380 bp, 10 predicted proteins | sample 811171 | NCBI WGS metagenome assembly MDSW01 (sample SAMN05326641, study PRJNA326480) | marine metagenome | isolation source: seawater | place: Atlantic Ocean: North West | collected 2012 | reverse complement strand
TTATTCCAATTTATGAAGCAATGGTTGGAGGAAATATTAATCCTAACGAGGGAATTATTGTTAATCTAAACAATGCTTAGATCTAAGGATTCTTAATATGTTGAAGTTTGTAAAGTATGTTGTCCTTCCTGCTGTTGTTCTTTTTATAGTGGTATCTGTCCTATCTAGATTGCCTGCTGTTCAAGATCGCCTAATGTTTAGAATTATTGAAAATTTAGGCAGCTCAGTTCCTGACTTAAGAGATGATAGCTTATCTGCTGTAGTTTGCGGTTCAAGATCACCTATACCATCACCAGGAAGAGCCCAATCTTGCATTTTGGTAAATGCAGGTGGCAAATATTATGTGGTAGATATTGGAGATGGAAGTGCAACAAACCTTAATAATTGGAGGATAGATGCAAATAAAATTCAAGCTACTTTATTTACTCATCTACATTCTGATCATATTTCAGATCTAGCAGATCTTCATTTAACAACATGGATTAATAGCAAACATAGAGCTCCTATGGATGTTTATGGTCCTGAAGGTGTAGAGCTGGTAACTCAAGGATTTGAGGATGCTTACCAACTCGATCATCAATTTAGACATGAACATCATGGTGAGCGAGTAGCACCCATAGAAATTGCTGGTTTTAATCCTCTACCAATTGATTTAGCTAATCCAGTTATCATTAATAAGGATGGTCTGAAGGTAACTGCTTTTAGGGTACTCCATGATCCTGTAAAACCAGCTCTAGGATACCGCTTTGATTACAAAGGCAGATCAATTGTTATTAGCGGGGACACATCTTACAGTGAAAATTTAATTCAAAACGCTCAAGATGCAGATGTATTATTTCATGAGGCTCAAGCAAATCATCAGTTAGCTATCATGAAAAAAGCGCTAGCTAACAATGAGGGACTTGTAAAAATTTTGAATGATATCGAAACTTATCATGCCACTCCTCTAGAGGCAGCGGAGTCTGCAAATCTAGCTAATGTTAAGCATTTAATTTTTTATCACCTAACTCCAGCTCCAAGAAATGCTTTGATGGAAAGAATGTTTTTTCGAGGAGTAAATGATGTCAGAAAAGATTGGACCGCCGCTAAAGATGGCACCATGGTAGTTTTACCTCTAGGATCCGATGAAATAATAGTAACTAAGATAAACTAAAATTACATACTTTAAATTAAGATAAAACAATTTGTGGAGATGAGTTCAATATGGAAATCAGCAAACCCTTTATTTGGTGCATTCCAGAATCGAACAACCTAGATATTATTCCTTTATAAGTCCTAGAGCATCATGAATCTTAGAATAATTATATTTTTTCTTATTGGCCTGTTAATTTTTATACTTGATATAGGATTTAATGCAGAGCAAGACTCAAAAGATATTTACATTTCCGATCAAGAGCTCACCAGCCTTCTATCTGCTTGGGAGTCACAAGTTGGCAGGGCTCCTAGTGATGATGAGATAGTCAATATTATCAATAACTTTGTTCAAGAAGAAATTTTATACAGAGAAGCACTACTCCTAGGCCTAGATCAAGAAGATCAAATCATCAAAAGAAGGCTAGCTCAAAAAATTACTTTTTTAAAGCAAGAAACTATTCCAGAAGACCCATCAGAGGAAGAACTGAAAGAATTTTTTGAAGTTAATAAGAACGCTTACTATGTTCCTGCTACTTATTCTTTTTCTCATCACTATTTCTCAAAAGAATCTAATGCCAAAGGAAGAGCCGCTAAAGCCATGGAAAGTTTTCTTAACCAGGGGACTGAACTTGTTGGGGATCCATTTTTTTTAGGAAAAAACTTTTATCAAAACAGTGCAATAGAAATTAAAAAGAATTTTGGTGAAGCATTTTTTCTTGCTCTGGAAACCTTGACAATAAATGAGTGGTCAGGTCCTCATGAATCTGCTTTTGGTGAGCATATTATTCTTTTAAAAGAAGTTTCAGATGGATTCTATCCACCCCTTGAGAAAGTGCTTTTACGTGTTGAGCAAGATTATCTTGCTCGAGCTCAAGATAAGGCTGTCGCTGATTACATCGATGAAATTAGTTCTGAATACAGGGTAATCATTAACCCAGATTTTAAATTCTAATGACGCAAAAGATTGCCAAAATATTGGCGTTACTTTTTTGCTCAACCTCGTTGCTTGCTCATGAATTTAATCCAGCCCATTTGGTTATCGATGAAATGATTGAAAATGAATACAAAGCCAGCTGGATGTATCCAGCAAGAAACATTGGTTCAAGAGCTGAGGTGGTTTTTCCAGTCACTTGTAAAAGCGACAATCAACTACCTATCCAAAAAGGGAAATATCTGGTTGAGGAAATTTATTTGTTATGTGGGAGCTCTTTAAAAGGCCAAATCATTGCAGTTAATAATCTCAGTGTTCTCACCGATGCTTTAGTAACTGTTAAGCATCTGAATGGCGAGGTTTTTGAGGGCCTAATGAACTTAAAAAGGCCTTCTATCACGATTCCCCTCCAAGAGCAGGTGTATCCCACTGGATACTTTACTTTGGGCATCGATCATTTGTTTAGCGGAAAGGATCATATTCTGTTTATCTTGGGGTTATTGTTTCTGATTACTGGATTTTTAAATGCAGTAAAAACAATTACAGCTTTTACGCTTGCTCACAGTATTACGTTGGGCTTATCTGTTTTTGAATTGGTATCTCTTCCTCAAGCAACGGTCGAGGCAATTATAGCTCTGACCATAATTTATCTTGCTATAGAGGTTAGTGAATATAAAAAGTATAAATCGACTCCTTGGCTCATTGCTTTTGGCTTTGGTTTGCTCCACGGACTTGGTTTTGCTAATGCCTTAACAGGTATTGGTATTGGCAATGAACAGCTGCTCCTCTCATTGCTATTTTTTAATTTAGGTATTGAGGCTGGTCAGCTAATGCTAGTTCCCATCTTTGGATCTTTGATATGGCTAGCTCATAAGTTTAATTTTTACAAACAAGCTACAGTCTTAACTTCTTTAATTTTAGGCGGCATGGGTTTTTTCTGGCTAATCGATAGAGTTATAGGGATCATGGGAGTGTTATAGCGACAAAATGCATCTAAAGCCATACTATATAAATTGAGATATGAATAAAATTTTAAATACTCTCGGTGTTTTAGTAATAAGCACTCTTGCAGCCTGCTCTGATAGTAATAGTAATTTTGCAGATACAACAGTCCTTTCAGATCAGCCTGTAGCTTTAGCTGAAATTAATCCTCGGCCGCTGCCCAACCCAGATAAGAATGCTTATTTTGGTGATTTGCATGTGCATACTGAGAATTCTTTTGACGCATATACATTTGGCACCATAGCTACTCCTGCTGATGCTTATAAATATGCTAAAGGTCATGCCATCTTGCATCCAAGCGGATTTCTCATACAACTTGGCAGGCCTTTAGATTTTTATGCAGTAACTGATCATGGAGTTTTCATGGGGCTTATGAAGGAAGCTGCAAATACCTCTTCTCAATTTTCAAAATATGAATTTACTAAACCTTTGCACAATCTTAATCAATCTGCTGATGATGGTATTTTCTCTCTCATTAAAAGAAGCGGTCTTTTTAGGCCTTTTAGTGCAAAAGTAAGAGAAGGGTTGGCTAATGGATCAATTGATGGCTCGTTAATAGATAAAGTTGGTAAATCAGCTTGGCAGCAGACTATTGAAGCCGCAGATGATGCATACATACCTGGCATATTTACCACTTTTGCTGCCTATGAATACACTTCAAGTTTTGATCTTTATGATAAGTACTTGCACAGAAATGTAATCTTCAGAGATACAGAAAACTTGCCTGAAAGAATTTTTACCAGAACAGACAGCCAAGATCCAGAGGATTTATGGAACTGGATGAATGGTCTAAGAACAAACGGTGTTGATAGTCTAGCCATTCCGCACAATTCAAATATTTCAGGCGGCGCTGCATTTGCTCTCAATGACTACAATGGTGGCCCAATTGATGAGGAATATGCCTCTAAGCGTCTACTTAATGAGCCCTTGGTTGAGATTACGCAGGTAAAGGGAACTTCCGAAACTCATCCTTTATTATCTAAAAATGATGAATGGGCATCTTTTGAAGTTAAGAGTGGCATGGAAGAAGAAAAATTACTCAGCAATATCACGGGAAGCTATGTAAGGGATGCATACCTAAGAGGGCTAAGCCTTGCTGAGAAGGGTTTGACCAATCCGTATCAATTTGGGTTGATTGGATCGAGTGACTCCCATGTTGGAGGAGCCTCAGACAGCGAAGAGACATTTTTTTCTAAAGTTGGGTTACTCGATGGTACTGCTGAGCTTAGAGGTTCTATTCCTTTTCAGAGATTTTATGGAACTTTCTTGAAAGTTATTAGACCCAATATATTCAAAGAAGTAGATGGTGAGACCTATTTATCAGCGAGTGAGCGACTAATTCATTTTTCTGCGTCTGGTTTAGCTGGAGTATGGGCTGAAGAAAATACTCGTGAAGCAATATTTGATGCATTTGTGCGTAAGGAAACTTTTGCAACCAGCGGCCCTAGAATCAAAGTTCGTTTTTTTGCTGGCTACGATTTAGAGGATTCAAGATTAGATGATCTTTCACTCATCCAAGATGCTTACGCAAATAACATTCCTATGGGAGGAACCCTCAATATTGAAAGCAATAGAAACCCTACTTTTTTAGTGTGGGCAATTGCTGATCCTTTAGGGGCGCCACTTCAAAGAACCCAAATTATTAAGGGCTGGCTAGAAGACGGCGAGCACAAAGAAAAGGTTTACGATGTTGCATGTTCCGATGGCTTAGTGGTTGATCCTGAAACTTATCGTTGTCCTGATAATAAAGCCCAGGTTGATTTAAGTAATTGCTCAATTAGCGGAGATTCTGGAGCAAGAGAAATGAAAGTTCTTTGGCAAGATCCTGAATTTAAAACGGATCAGGAAGCATTTTACTATGCACGAATCCTTGAGAACCCGGTTTGCAGATGGTCTACTTGGGATGCAATAAGAATTGGTGCAAAACCCAGATCAGATATACCAAGTACAATTCAAGAAAGAGCTTGGTCATCTCCCATTTGGCTAACTAAAACCTTTTAGAGATGTTAGGCTATCAATAATTAATAACTAGGTAACATTTATGCGTTTATGGAATGGTTGGGGAAATGAAGATAGTAATCTAACTATGGAACTCAGTGATGGTTTGAGAGCTTTATTAGAAGCTCTTGTCGGACCAGGCATCGCACTTAGTCAAGCAACACTTAATGAAGTGATTGCTAAAGTACCCAATACTCGCCTTGATGACCATCCGCTGATTAAAACTGATCCAGAAACAAGAGTTCGTCATGCACGAGGACAGAGCTTGCCTGATTGGTTGGAAATGCACAGTGGTACTGTCGATACCTTTCCTGACGGGGTTGCATTTCCAGAATCATCAGAACAGGTTCAAGAACTTTTAGCGTATGCTAAAGAAAATAATTTGACAGTCATTCCCTATGGTGGCGGTACATCGGTGGTAGGCCATATCAATCCTGAGATCAGTGAAATCCCTGTGCTGACTATTGATATGGGCAAAATGAATTCTATGCTTAGCATTGATGCTGAAAGCCAACTAGCTACTTTTGGTGCAGGAACCCCTGGACCTCTTGTTGAAGAAGAACTTAAAAAGCATGGATTTACCCTTGGTCATTTTCCTCAATCATGGGAGCTTTCTACCATAGGTGGTTGGGTGGCCAGCCGATCAAGTGGCCAACAATCACTGCATTATGGACGCATAGAGAGTTTATTTGCCGGAGGTAAAATTGAAACTCTCAATGGCACGATGGTCATACCAACGATTCCAGCATCCTCTGCAGGTCCAGATATTCGTGAGATGGTTCTAGGTTCTGAGGGTCGTTTCGGGATCATTACTGAAGTTAGCGTGCGTATCAGCCCGCTGCCAGAAAAAGAAAGGTTTCAGGTTGTCTTTTTTCCTTCCTGGGAAATAGGCTTAAGTGCAGCAAGGGAGCTTATGCAACAAAGAGTTGCGCTCTCGATGATTCGATTGAGCAATGCCCTTGAAACCACAAGTCTTTTATATATGGGTGCAGGCAGTGATAGCAGTGGAGTTGTAAAGTTAGAACAAACCTTGGCTGAAAAAGGCATTGGAGATGGAAAAGTTATGATGACTTTTGGAGTCACTGGCTCTTTACGTCATTGTGATGCTGCTCACGAGCTAGCTATTGAGCATTGTACTGCTGTGGGTGGTGTTATGGATGAATCTGGACTTGGAGAAAATTGGGCCCATGGCAGATTCCGCGCGCCTTATCTTCGAGATCCTCTGGGTGCAGAAGGTTATATTGTAGATACCATGGAAACAGCGGTGGATTGGTCAAGGGTTTCTCAAGCTACTGATGCTATTGAAGAGGCCTTACGCTCAGCATTAGCTGATGAAAATGAACAAGTCTATGCTTACTCGCATTTGTCGCATCTCTATCGTCAAGGATCAAGCATCTATACCACTTATCTCTTTCGCTTAGGTGAGAGTTATGAACAAGGGATGGAGCGCTGGAAAAAATTAAAAAGAGCAGGGGCTGAAGCAATTGTTGCTCAGGGTGGGACTATTAGCCATCACCATGGCGTTGGAATTGATCATAAAGACTATTTAAATGCAGAAAAAGGCGCTCTAGGAATTGCTGCCATCGCCAGCCTATGTAATCAATTTGATCCCAAAGGCCAAATGAACCCAGGAAAATTGCTCCCTGATATAAATGATTGAGCACATATGAGAGGATTTACAAAGCGTGATCAATTACTCTCTAAAATGCGAGCTGGAGAGAATATAGATTGGGATGTGATAATTATTGGGGGAGGTATTACGGGCGCAGGCGTTCTTCGTGAATCTTGTCGGAGAGGCTTCAAAACACTATTAATAGAGCAACAAGATTTCTCATGGGGACCCTCCAGCCGATCCTCCAAGATGGTTCACGGGGGATTAAGGTATCTTGCAGCAGGCGATTTAAAACTCACCAAAGAATCTGTTCAAGAGAGGCAAAGATTATTAACAGAAGCTCCCGGATTAGTGGACCCCATTTCTTTTTACTTCACCTTCAGGAAGGGAAAGTTTCCTGGGCGCATTGCTATGAAGATTATTCTAACTATCTATGATTTTTTTGCTGGCGCTCAAGATAATAAATATTGCAGCAACAATGAGCTATTAAGGCGTTTTGAAGGTCTTGATGATAACAAACTTCAAGGAGGAAGCCGTTATACAGACGCCATCGTTGATGATTCTCGATTGGTGCTTCGTGTTCTGCAAGACAGCATAGATGATGGAGGCGAAGCCCTGAGTTACACAAAGGTTAAAAATCTATTATTAGAAGATGAAAAAGTTTGTGGCGTCACCATTGAAGATAAAGACTTTTCGAGCTCTATTAATCTTAAAGCCTCAGTTGTTATAAATGCCACTGGCGCTTGGGCTGATCGAATAAGAAATATTGTTAATAACGAGGAGCGCATCAGGCCCTTACGTGGAAGCCATATCATTATTCCTAGATCACTTTACCCAATGCGAGATGTCATGACCTTTCTCCATGCCGATGATAAGAGGGGTGTCTTTGTTTACCCTTGGGAGGGAACGACTGTTATTGGAACTACAGATTTAGATCATTCTGAGGATTTAGATGTCGAGGCTAGCATTTCTGAAGATGAGGTGAATTATCTTCTCAAGGCTTTTAATACCGAGTTCCCCAAGCATGCCATAAAGCGAAGCGATATCTTATCAACTTGGGCAGGGGTAAGGCCTGTGATTGGAACAGAAAAAAGCAAAGACCCCTCTAAAGAGAGACGAGATCATGCAGTTTGGTCGGATAATGGACTCATTACGGTTACAGGTGGCAAACTCACTACTTTTCGATTAATTGCATTAGACGCTCTAACTGCAGCTAAAGACAACCTTCCTCCAGCTCAAGACTTTTCTAGCGATAAAGTTTTTCTTACCCCTGAAGTCTCTTCTGAGTCATTGTTTCCAGAAAACCCGAGTTGGGGGCAACGTCTTCTTGGCAGGTATGGAGAGAGAGCTATTGAATTAGTTAATGGCAGTTCTCCTGAGGAAAGAGTAAACCTTGGAGATACTGAATTTACATTAGCTGAATGCAGATGGGCACTACAATTCGAAGCTGTTGAGCACCTTGATGACCTTTTGCTAAGAAGAACACGCCTAGGAATGTGTCTTCCCAACGGCGGTGCTGAGCTTTATCCTGTATTACAGGAAATGTGTTCAAATTTATTAGGTTGGGATGAGGGACGCTGGAACTCTGAATTAAATCGATATGAAGCAATCTGGAAAAAGCATTACAGCCTTCCAAGTATTCATTGAGGTAATGTGGGTATGAGCGAGCCATATTTTTTAAGTATCGATAATGGTACCCAAAGTGTTCGTGCCATTGTTTTTGATGGAAAAGGCCAACTTATTGCTAAGAGTAAAGTTGAGATAGAGCCTTATTTTTCATCTCAGAAAGGATGGGCTGAACAGCATGCTGATTATTTTTGGGAATCCCTTTGCCAAGCCTGTCATAAATTATGGCCTGAGTTACCAGTGCCAAAGGAGCAAATCGCTGCAGTCTCAGTAACTACCCAGCGAGCTACCATTGTTGCCATGGGCGAGGATAACAAGCCTTTGAGACCTGCGATAAGTTGGTTAGATCAAAGGCAAGTGGATACAAAACCAAAGCTTAAAAAAATTGAGTCAGTATTAATGAGTTTAATCAGAGCCAAGCCATTGGTAGATTTAATGCATGCACAAGCAGAAGCAAACTGGATGGAGCAAAATGAGCCTGATCTTTGGAAAAGGGTGCACAAATTTCTACTTCTATCGGGTTTTCATAACTACAAGCTAACAGGTAAATACCATGATGCTATTGCGAGCACGGTGGGTTTTGTTCCTTTTGAATATAAAACGCAACAGTGGGCAAATGCCAATGATTGGAAATGGAGAGCAATGCCCATTCGTCAGGAAATGCTGCCTAAGGTAATGCCTGCAGGATCTGTGCTTGGAGAGATAACTACAAACGCCTCTGAGGCAACTGGTATCCCGGTTGGCATCCCCCTAATTGCCAGCGGCTCGGATAAAGCATGCGAGGTCTTGGGTACGGGTTGCATTGATAATGAAACAGGTAGTTTAAGCTATGGAAGCTTAGCTACGCTTAATATTACTTCTGATAAATATCTTGAGGCCATACCTTTTTACCCAGCCTATCCTGGCGTGATTCCTAATACATTTAACATTGAGATGATGGTCCAGCGGGGATACTGGATGGTAAGTTGGTTTAAAAAAGAGTTTGGGCTTAAAGAGCAACAATTGGCTGCTCAAAAGGGGGTTTCACCCGAATCCTTATTTGATGAATTAATTGCTAACGTTCCAGCTGGTTCGAACGGTCTGATGCTACAACCCTATTGGTCACCATCCAATGGTGATGGGCCCGAGACTAGAGGTGCCATCATTGGGTTCAATGAAGATCACACAAGAGCACACCTTTATAGAGCAATGATTGAAGGCCTTACCTTCGCCTTGAGAGAAAGCAAAGAGATATTAGAAAAAAGAACAAAGAAATCTGTATCTCGCTTAGTGGTATCGGGTGGCGGATCTCAAAGTGATGAGGTAATGCAAATCACTGCAGATATCTTTGGTATGCCAGTTTTTAGACCGCACACCTTTGAAACTTCTTCTTTAGGGGCAGCCATTGCAAGCGCTGTTGGAGTAGGCCTATATCCTGATTTTTCTTCAGCAGTTGATAAAATGACTCATCAAGGTGATAGATTTGATCCAGTGGATGCTAATAAAGAAATTTATAATGAGCTATATCATAAGGTGTATAAAAAGATGTATAGCCACCTTAAGCCAAGCTATGAAGCAATTTGGTCTATTACGAACAGATCTTAGAATAAATTAATATTAAATCGGGGATAAAACAATGATAGGTAAGGTTAAAGAATTTTTTCGTATATTAGGTGAACTCAAATACATGATCCCTGTTATGAGATACAAATGGCCATCTGGAGATGATAGAGCTTCGCTGGCGCATACATTTCAAGCAACCACTGAGAAATTTCCAGATAGAGCTTTTATCTATTTTGAAGAGGAAACCTGGACCTATGCTCAAGCTAATAAAGCTGCAAATAGTATGGCCCGTTATCTTGCCGACCATGGTGTTAAACATGGAGACAGAGTCGTCATGTTTATGGAAAACAGACCCTATTTTGCTATCACTTTAATTGCTTTAAATAAAATTGGTGCTATTGGAGTTCTCATTAATACCAGCTTAACTGGCGACCCTCTGATTCATTGCATCAATTCTTCTGATTCAGTGAAGTGTATTGTGGGTGCTGAAAGGGCACAACCCTTAGGAGAAGTGCTAGATAAAATCAATATTGTGCATAAAGAGGATATCTTGTGGGTAGAGGATACACCTGAATATTTAGTACCAGACTGGGCTACTGATTTGAAAGAAGGAATCAATTTCGATACCACAGATAACTTGCCTGAAACAGACAAAGTAACTGCTCAAGACATTGCTTGTTATATTTTTACCTCTGGTACAACAGGAGTGCCAAAGGCAGCCATACTTCCCAACGCAAAACTTGTTGCAGCATCGGTAAATATCACTATGGCTGGATACAGAATTAATGAAGAGGATTGTATGTATAACTGCCTCCCTCTTTATCATTCAACTGGCTTGATGTTAGGGCTTGTTGCTGCCATTCAAGTTGGCGCAGCATCTTTTGTTAAAAGAAAATTTTCTGCATCTTCCTTTTGGGAAGAAGCCCAACGCTTTAATACTACCGCTTTAGTTTATATTGGAGAGCTTTGTAGATATCTAGCTAATCAAGAGCCCTGCGAGGCAGAAAAAAATAACCCAATAGTTAGCATGGTTGGCAATGGGTTAAGACCCGATGTTTGGGATGAATTTAGAGATCGCTTTAAAGTGGAGCGCATCATTGAAATTTATGGTGCAAGTGAAGGGAATGCCTTATTCATAAATTTATTCAATAAAGATAAAACGATTGGTATGACTAGCGCAGATGTTGCACTTATTGAATATGATGTTGCCGATGATGAGATCATCAAGAATGCTGATGGGACATGTAAAAAAATCATGAATGAAGATCCTGGTTTGCTAATTGTAAAAATTGGCCCCAATGCCGTATTCAATGGTTATACCGATGCCCAAGCAAGTGAGAAGAAAATTCTTAGAGATGTCTTTGAGGAGGGCGATGCTTGGTTTAATACAGGAGACTTAATTAAAAAAGTTGATGTGGGCTTTGCTCTTAGTAAGGAGCACTATCAATTTGTAGATAGAATCGGAGATACTTTTAGATGGAAATCTGAAAATGTTTCTACCAATGAGGTTGGCGAAATCCTAAACGGATATCATGATGTAAACATGTCAAACGTATACGGGGTAAAGATTCCGGGATGCGAGGGAAGAGCAGGAATGGTTGCTTTTAGCCTGGAAAATAGAGAGCATTTTAATTGGGATGAATTTTCTGCATATGTAGAAAACAATTTACCCAAATACGCTCGACCTATTTTTGTACGTATCATCGAGGAGATGGATACTACTGGCACTTTTAAACTCAAAAAGAATGATTTAAGAGAACAAGCATTTGATATTACTTCTATTACAGACACAGTCTATTGCTTGAAACCCAACTCTAATACATACCAACCTCTTGATAATGATTGGTTAGAACAGATTAATTCTGAGGCTGCAGGCTATTAAGTTTTATGGGTGAATTTAAAGATCAGGGCGGGGCTGCATCAATGTCACCAAGCCCGATTTTTAGATGGTTATCGTCTAAAGTTATCTCAAGATTTTCTAGCTCAGAAGCGCAACTGAAAAGACATAAACTTGCTGAAAAAGAAAGGAAAAACAGTAACTTAGATCATTGCATAGAGTATTTTCATCAAGTTGAAGACGGTTACAGCTATCTTGCCTCACAATGCCTAGGGAAGCTTGCAAAGAAATATGATGTAAGCATTCGATGCTATCTTGTTTCTGGCCCTGTTGGAAAAAATAGCGCAGAACCTGATTTACTTCTTAAGCTATCTGCCTATGATTCTAGTTTAATCGCAAGCCAATACGATTTAGCTTTTCCTTCTTGCAATTCATTGCCCCAATCTGTCCTGGTCGAAAAAGCTAAAGCTATCCTTGCTAAGCAAACATCTGAACAATTAACTCTTCTTCTGCCTAAAGTAAGCAAAGCCTTATGGGAAGGAGACGAATCATTGCTTTCAAGTTTTGCAGATGAATATGGTGCTGCATCATCTGAAGAGGTTTTTGAAATAATTGAGAATGGAAGTAATCGACAAAAGGAACTTAAACATTATTCAGGGGCAATGTTTTTTTATGGCAATGAATGGTATTGGGGAGTTGATAGATTGCATCACTTAGAAAAAAGGTTGACTGCTTTAAATTTAGATAAGTATCCTGCAGAGGGGCTTGCTTTTCCAAGACCCAACATTAACTTTGCACCATCACCTCTTGGTGAGACATTAACTTTAGAAATATATCCCTCCCTTAGAAGTCCTTATACTGGAGTAATTTTTGATACAGCAATCAAGCTAGCAAAATCAAAAGGAGTGAAGATTGATGTGAGGCCAGTGTTACCAATGGTAATGCGAGGGGTTCCTGCAACCAGAGAAAAAGGGTTTTATATTTTTTCCGATGCTGCAAGAGAGGCTCGCGATCAAAATATTCCCTTTGGTAATATGTATGACCCTATTGGAGATCCAGTGAGGAATTGCTACAGCCTATATCCATGGGCAAAAAGCCAAGACAAAGATATTGATTTAATCTCTGCATTCTTGAAGGCTGCTTTTGTGGATGGAATCAGTACCAATCGTAAAAGCGGAATAAGAAAAGTGGTTGAATCTGCAGGGCTAGATTGGCAAGAAGCCCAATCCCATTTAGGTAATAAGGATTGGGAGGCTATCCTAGAAGCCAATCGATTAACTCTCTATAAATCAGGTCTTTGGGGTGTACCAAGTTTTAGATTGCTTGGTCCTAGTCAGCAAGAGTTGCTTTCAATTTGGGGTCAAGATCGCCTTTGGCTGGTAGCTCAGGCGATTGATAATTATCAAGCATAGGAAATACCATATAATTTATTACTTACAGAAGGGATTAACATGGATATTCAAGGAAAAAGAGTTGTAGTAACTGGAGCTGCCAGCGGTATTGGTAAAGCGCTTGTAATTGCATTTCACAAGCATGGAGCAAGTAAGGTTGTTTGTGTCGATATTAATAAAGCAGATGCCGATATCACCGCCAAAGAAGTAAATGGATTAGCTATTGAGGCAAATGTCGGAGACGAGCAAGACATTCAAAGGGTTGTCACTGACAGCATGGAATGGATGGGAGGCATCGATATATTTTGCTCCAATGCAGGCATTATGGGCGAAGTAGGTTTGCTGGATACCAGTACTGAGAAATGGCAAAAGATTTGGGAGGTGAATGTGATGGCTCATATTTTTGCAGCCAAAGCAGTATTGCCTCAAATGCTTGAAAGAGGGGAAGGTTATTTGATGAATACAGCCTCAGCAGCGGGCTTGTTAACTACCTTGGGAGCAGCTCCTTATACTGTAACTAAATCAGCAGCGGTAAGTTTTGCCGAATGGGTAAAAATTACCTATGGAGAAAAGGGCATTGGAGTTTCATGTTTGTGCCCTCAAGCAGTTCGCACTGCGATGACCCAAAATGGACCCGGAGTAGCAGGAGTCGATGGAATGCTTGAACCGGATGCAGTTGCTGAAGAAGTGCTCCATGCCATTCAAACAGAAACTTTTTTAGTTACCCCTCATGCTGAAGTTCTTGAGTATGTAAAAAGAAAAGCAAACGATAGAGATAGATGGATAACTGGCATGCAAAGATTACAAAAGCAATTTGAAGATTTTCTTACCCCTAAGAGTGAAAAGTAAATTTCTACTAGCACTTTATGCATTTTCTGCTTTTTTAATTTTTTCTAATCAACTAAAAAGCGCTGAGTGTGATCCAGTTCAAGAAAAGATACCTCTTTTTGGGGACTTACATGTGCATACCTCGCTTTCATTAGATGCTTGGACGCAAGGAACCATTAATGAGCCTGGAGATGCATATACTTTTGCTAAAGGCGAACGTATATCCCTCCCGCCTTATAAAGATGGGATTGGCGCACGGTCTGCAATTCTAAGGCAGCCGTTAGATTTTGCTGCAGTAACCGATCATGCTGAGTTACTTGGTGAGGTGGAGCTTTGCACTGATCCTGCATCAGGCAAATACAACTCTCTAGAGTGCAAAGCATTTAGAAATTTTCCAACTATTACTTATTATCGTTACAACACCAATGCTTCAAGAGGTAATCCAAATGCAATCTGTGGCGACGATAGGTCTATTTGTGTCGAAGCTACTAGATCTCCGTGGCAAAAAGTAATTCAAGCAGCAGAGGAACACTATAAGCCTTGTCAATTTACAACTTTTGTTGGTTACGAATGGACCGGTGCAAAATATTCAGGAAATAATTTCCACAGAAATATCATTTTTCATGGCTCAAATATTCCCAAGGAACCTATCAGTTTTTACGAAGCACCAAATAAAACTAACCTTTGGGAGCTACTGAATAAAAATTGTAATGAAAATTGTGAATTTGTATCCATTCCTCATAATTCAAATCTAAGTAATGGCAAAATGTTTTTAAGAGAAGATGCATTAAGCAATTTAGATCAACAAGTATTTGAACCAGTGATTGAAATTTTTCAGCATAAAGGTTCATCTGAGTGTCACCCAGATTCAGATCCATTCTGTAATTTTGAGCAGCTGCCTTACAAAGATTTTATATCCAAAACTTATAAGAATTTCTCATCTACCACTGACATTCCGCCTGCAAGCTTTGCTAGAGAAACTTTATTAGATGGTTTGGCTATAAAAGAAGAAGAAAATATTAATCCATGGAAATTCGGATTCATAGGCAGCACTGATACTCACTATGCAATGCCAGGATTTGTAGATGAAAGTAATTTTCAAGGCCATGGAGGAGCTGGTAAATCTTTTAAAGATTCTATCCCAAAAGGTTTACCTGACGATGCTGAATTTAACCCAGGTGGGTTAGCAGTCGTTTGGGCAAAGCAAAATGATAGAGACCATATATTTGAAGCCCTGCAAAATAAGGAAGTATACGGAACCTCAGGACCTAAGTTTATCTTAAGATTCTTTGGCTCAAATAGTTTTGAAGCAAACATGTGTGAAAGATCCGATATCTTTAATGAATCCTATCGAATAGGGGTTCCAATGGGAGGAACTTTAAGCTCACAAGAGAATATTTCATTTTTAATTGCAGCCTCTGCAGATCAATCAATATCTGATCAATATATTCAGCGCGTTCAAGTTATTAAAGGATATAT
>MDSW01148238.1_pt1 | contig 15381 bp, 11 predicted proteins | sample 811171 | NCBI WGS metagenome assembly MDSW01 (sample SAMN05326641, study PRJNA326480) | marine metagenome | isolation source: seawater | place: Atlantic Ocean: North West | collected 2012 | reverse complement strand
TAAAAGTGACTCCCTTCCCGGAGCTAGAACCCGCTCGCAGATTCATGTAAATGATTCCCTTTTCGCTGGATGCCTCCCCGAGGGTGGGATGATAAGCAGCTAAAAAACAGCCCGCTGCGCGCGTGGCCGGTTTTACGCCGTGGCGCCTGCGAATCGCTCATGGTTGCCCAAGAAAGGCTGTGGCTCAGATTTTGGCATGGGTTGACTTGGACCTTTTTTTTTATTAAAAAGAACGCACTACCACAGACTCTACACTTGACATCACTCCTTTTGCGAATCGGCCTTCATCTTTGCAATGCGGGCCAGGTTGGACGTTATGGCCTGCGAGCGCGAGTCTTCGTGCGCAGCTACGGCTTCCGCGTCCCGCTTGGCCTGTGCTGCTTGGCTGGAGTGGAACTGGGCGCTAGACACGGAGGGGACGGGCGTGTACTGCGTCGGCGGAGGCAGGCGAGCGGTGGGCGAAAAGCGCACGGCGTCCGTGTACAGCCCGCGCACAAACTCTTGCGCCATTTCGATTTTGTATTCGCTCTCTTTGTTAAGTGGTCGAGGGTTTGGGCAAATCAAACAAGACGCGTGATGCGGCCGCTACGCCGCTTGTGCTTGCCCTTGCGGATTTTGCGGATTTTGCGGATTTTGCGCACCAGCTTGAGCAGCCAGTCGAGCAACGAGAAGCTGCAAAGCCAAAGTTCTGTTCAGTAGTTGTACTTTTTCAGGAGTGCGATACGTGCTTTTCCAATTGTTATAAAGGGGTCGAAGAAGCTCCCAATTTTTGCCCGCGTTTTCTTCAATCATCCCCAGCAGCATCGCAAAGGAAAATGCGGTCTGGTACAGTCCTATTCTGAATTCGCCAATGTTAAGGTGGCCAAGAATGCGACTTTTCCAATCCGCCACCGCTTCGGGCTGGTCAGGATCGACATCTTTGACGCCCCGTAGCATGCGGAATAAATCTCTTCTCCACACTCTTTCTTCCTCCGTAGTGAATTTCCGGTCCGGAACGGATAAGTCTTCTGCGTCAATGTTTCTGGAGTTTAGATTGGAACCTGCACTACCAGTGGACAAGGAACAGGCCGACAGGTTTGGTAGCATGGATGTCTACCGCCGTCTTACCTCAATATGCAATGCACAAGGCTTCCTTTATGGTGAATGGCCGCCACGCGTGGCGACTGCGAGTTGTGGAGGCGCCGTGCTGGTTGCAACAAGGCGAGACGACATGGCGTACATAACGACCACAGACGGGCGGCGGCGCATATTCAAAAAAGCCCTGATAAGCGACGACAAACTCGACTACGCGTTGACGTCTATAACTGCGAATAATGCGGGACAGTTTTCAAAGTTGGCAATAGAGCTTCTGGGCAGTGTCATTCAGTGCGTGTTGACACTGACGCCAAGCACGTCTTTCAAAGCATCTGCCAGTGAGGCACTGCACAGTGCTCAAAGCGTGCTCCGCTTTTCCGTCACGTGCAAGTACGTGTGGAACGCATACCGAGGACTGCTGCCACAACGACTGGAAGTTGCAGCGCGGCGGTGCACGAGCATACAAGCCTCCTTGGAGGCGACGTCTGCATCCGAGCATCAGCAGCCGTTTTACCAACAGGTGCTTCTCGAAGAACGGTCGCGCATTCCTTTAAAGGTGCTAGAGCAAGCACACGAGTATGTGTGCCTGGATGTTGCAACGGACATTAACGCGAAGGCGCGTCGATCGTGCAACCTCGTCATGTCCAGCCCTAATGCAAAGCACTGTTCCGAACTTTTAAAGGAGGCGTTCAACGGGAGAATTCCAACACCGCGGGTCAAGGTGGCAAACGCGTTGAAATCCTCTCGGGGCAACATGCACAACTCGGCGTCGCCGATTGCCGTTGTCAAAGGCGCCGGCACGCACTGTGCAATTTCTCTTGAGCACGTTGATTTGGCGACAATGGGCCGTGGTGATCCGCGACCGCGACCGTGGGCATCGGAACACGCCGCCGTGTTTGGTCCCAATGGCTACCTGCATTTGGAGAATGTGCCTGACAGGGTCGCCAGCGGCCTCTTAGTCTTGGACGACGCGCGCAAGAACCAAGCGGCGGCCCACATGGAGGCGGTGCCGACGTGTGCCCTGCCTTTGTTTTCAGAATCGGACATGCGCAAGGCAACGTACTTGCACCGGCCTCCGGTTGTCCGCCAGATGCGCTTTGACAAATGCGGCAACTTTCTGGCGGTTGTCTCGCAGCGAAGTCAACATTACGAAGGCGATGCAAAGTGGATGATTTCGCAGGAGACCGACGTGCGTGTCTTCCGGACAACGCCGTATGAAGCCGGCGGAAAGATTGACGGCAAAGAGCAGTTGGTGCTGAAGCTAAAGGGAGATTGCACTGACGATTACACGAGCCTCGAGAATTTTGGATGGGAGCAGGCACACCTTGATGGCAGGATTGAAGTCTGGTTTTGTGACAAGGCAAATACACTCAACATTCTGGACGCATCTGATTTGCGCCGATTAATTCGTCATTGTCATACAAATGACCGTCGTCAAGCTCCGGCGCTTTACACCTACAAACGAGTCGGAAGTGGGCCAGACTGGGTGTATGAGGAGCAACGGTGCGAGCAAAGAGAAGAGGACCGAGCGGGTGGCTGGTTGGATCGTGTTTGCAACGAGGAGTGCAAAGGCAATGATGTGGACAAGGGGCTCGTCAGCTTTGACTGCACTTGCTGTGGAACCTTTACATCGAGTGTTTGGAGGCTTAACAGCGGTTACACCTGTGGAACGCTTATGCAGTGGACAATAGAACGAGAAACTCCCGACCAGCTTGGTGGCCATTTGATTGCAAAGGCCACAGTCCACGAATCCTATCAGGTGGAACCGCTCAACGTCAAGATTCTGCCGCCCGGCAACGCCGTTGCCGCGATATGTCTCGAGAACCAGTCTCGCAGTGTGAAGGTCAAAATCTTTGCTACCGCAAAAAGCGAGTCGTCCTACTTTGACGCCGACGCAAACGCTTATGGGGCTGCCCCTGCCTTTCACCACCTGTACACAGTAGAAGCGGCTCATGATTTCAACAATCAGTGGTCGGATGTGACCTCACATTTTGCGTACATCGACGTCTTCTCCGATGGTCGCACTGCGCTTTCGCCATGCGGCAGGTTTCTCGTGGCTACGATGAAGTATCTTGACCTGGGAGTGGCCATAATCGACCTTTGTCCTCACCAGCTGGAATTCACGTGGAATCGACTAGAAACGGATGTGCCGCCGGCTGCATTGGCTTGGAATAGTGCGGGAATTTGGGTGCAGACGAAACAGGGCGTGTTGCTCCTAGGTCACAACTAAATGAAACAATAACCCCGGTTTCGCTTGTACCCAAGTAAGGAGACAGCACACAACCATGCTGTTTGCGTACGCACCCATTGCGGAAACGGGCGCGCTGTTTGACAAGCGGTGGCGCATAGACGGCAAAGAGGCAACTTCGTATCAAAGCAGGCTCACGCAGCACAGCAGCCTGCAGGGAACGTGGAGGTTTGAGACGACGCCCTTTACCTACGGTCACGGCAACATTGCAATTGGCAGAGGCATTGTCACTGCTGTCCTGTTCTTGGCCGCGTGCATCACCACGGCCGTAGCCGGTGGAATGGTGTTGGGGCACGCGTCCGACCACGACAACGAGGACATTGTGAAGCGCTGGGCCGGAACAATGGCAATCGTCAACCCCATTCTCTTTGTAGTTGCCAGCGTTTTTTACATGGCCGTCCCAGGAGCTTTGCAGTACGGCGTCTTGAATGGGCTGATCATCGGGTTGTTTGTGCTCGTGTACGCTTCGAACATCTTGCTCTTGCAGTGGGCCGAGGGCCACGCTGCCAGCTCGCTGCACACGCGCTACAAGGACGCAGACGGCCCACTCGAAGCGGCATTTGTGCTCAACTCCTTTGTCGCCGGGGTTGGCGTTTGCAACGTCGTCGCCGGACTCTACAGCGACCTGATGTGGCGCCAGACGCCGCAGGAGGCAGACGCCCGAGCAAAAGCCACATCGGATGCTCAAGCCCCATGAGTCAACAACAACTGCAAAAGTGCGCGTAATGTGGCGTTTTCATATGTTAACACCCGTAGTAATGAAAGTGTGGAGGGTTGACGCGTTGACGCCGTGCAGCCATCATGGAAGAACATTCGTCCTTTTTGTCAGAAGACTCCAATCAAGACGAAGAGTATGAAGAAGCCCTTCGTTTTGTCGTAGGCGTAGAAGGCTTGACGAGGAAATGGCTGCTAGAAGTTAAAAGAGATTTGGAAAAGGCTTTGACGATTCGTAATGAAGCGCACAATGCAGATGCAGACGCCAGCTTTGCCTATGATCAAATCTTTACAGACGTAATTCCGATGACCGAATACCGGTGGATTGCGCTGCAGGCTCGGCAGCCAGGACCCCACACAGCCGCCACGTCGCAGACCACGCCAAAATTGTCGCTTTTTGGCCGGTGGAAACCTGGCATTGGTCCAGTCAATGCTCTGGGCCTTGACGGAGAGGAAGAGGAAGTCACACAGGTCAGTTGGCAGTGTCTCTTGTGGTATCTCCAAAAACACCAAGCCGAGTACGAGACATCCATTGATCATTTGGATCAGACTCCGGCTCCAGGCCTGGGCGTTTTTACAAAAAAGGCTGGCGCTGTGATAGACACAATCAAAAACGCAACAAGCAAACTCAGAGAACGCTACGGTGTTCGGAGAATGGGACTGACGGCCGAATGCTTAGTCCGAGACGACGCAACAATCGTCGAATTGAAGGCTAATCCATTCATGTCCGCACTGGGTCCCGACATGCGCCCAATCACTCCATTGATGGCCAGTGCCGTTTTGGCCATGCTGAGTTGCGCAAGAGCGGTGCTGCCCTCACCGTGGATTCGGTACGCACCGCTCAGCAGGACATGTGACTGGGCTGCACCTCCAAACTACAACAGGAGCCCTAACATCACAACTCTTGCCAACCTGGTTGCAAATCACGTGGAACACCTGCCAATTGAACCAATTGTCAAAATCGCCAAAGAGTTTGCAATGCGCCACATTCTCATCATGCCAAGAACAGAAATGGATCTTCGTTATGAAGGTCCACATTGGATGACCTTGTGGCACTGGCCAGAGCTGTACCTTTCCACTGACAGTGGACCGGTGTACCCTGTCGGATTTGGACAATCCATAGAACAATGGGGCGGTAGTACGACGATTGGCGTTATCAGCTCGAAGGAAATTGTCTTGCTGTTTCAGCTGTGCGCGCTCTATGCTTACCTGCACGACAAAATCCGCCCCGACCAGAAGCGCGCCCTCATTCAACATGTAAAAGACGCTTCATGGTTTGCGCAGTTTCGTATTGAGGAAGACGACCAAAAAAGGCTTCACGATGCGCTGGTGAGTGCGTGGCGGGACAAATACCCAGTGTCTGTCGCACCGTCGTCAAGCGGCCCGCCACCCGGGGCGCCCGGCCCGTCCAGCAGCAGTGACGTCCAGCCCAGCCGTCGCAGCAACGCGGAAGGCAAGAAACGAGCAGAACCCGGGTTATTGGATGACTTCTCTGTGGAGCAAAACTCAAAGATTGCAGAGCTCCTACAACAGTTGCAACAAATGGAAGCCAACAATAGGCGGCTAAGTCAGGACAACAGCAACCTTCAAGCGATGCTCGATAGTCAAGAAGAGGACCCCTCGGGCGAAGGCACGAGGCCGCTTGCGATAGATCCCAAAGAACGGGCCCGAGAGCTCATGCGGAGATGGATTGAGGCAGCATTGGCAAAGGTGCCGGGTGACCAACTTGCTGAGATAAGCGATCAAATTGAAGCTTTTTTTGCAAAGATTCGAAACAACGATGACTTTGAAGAAGTCTACACGGACATGTATGCCATCTTACTGACTGTCGGAGAATTGACCGTTCCTGACGAAATCTTGGAAAAAATGGGCTTGACAGAGCAATGGACAAATTCGTCCAATGCCGAAAGGCGTCTGCTGCACGAGGCAATGATACGGCTTGCAAATGCCATGATACCAAAGCATGAGGTTTTGGCCAAATTCAACTCGTGGATGGAACGGGACGATTTCATCAAAAGCAAAGCCGGAGCGGAGGCCGACGCCCAAAAAAAGAGGGAAGGAAAGGAGAAGGAAGACGCACAGAACGCAGAGCGGGAACGACGACGACTAGAATTTGAAAGCGATCTCTTCGACTTGTGGTTTCCAGTTTACATTGCGGCTTACAGGTTGCCTTTTGCTGCACAAGACTTTGAAGAAGAGGCAAAGGCGCTGATGAAGCGACTCAAAAGGGGCATGGGCACAGACGCAACAAATCCAACATCTAGCAACGTGCTCTTTGTGGAAAGCGACCGTTTGAAGAATTATCCTCCCAATGTATCGCTGACGGGATTCAAAAAAGATCCCGTAGAAGTGCGCGTGTTGCTGGAACGCTTGAGGAGAATCAAAGTCGAAATTGACGGCCCCCTGCCAAAGATTGCCGACAATTTAAAAAGGAATTTGGAACAATGGCTCCAAGACAGAAAGCGGCCAATTGAACGAGACCTCTTGGAACTTCCGTCTTGGGCAAGGCAGCTGCTCGAGTCGTCGTCGGGCGCAGGATCCTCTGGGTCGGGACCGGGACCGCCGCCGGTGTTGGCGGCGCCGCCGCCGGGAGCACCGCCGCCGCCTCCGCCGCCGCCGCCGCCGCCGCCGCCGCCACCGCCACCCAATGGCGGCGGCGGCGGTGGCGGCGGCGGTCCCGACCGTCCCGACAATTCCGAAATGATGAACCAAATGATGGACGCAGTTCGCCGACGACAAGAAAGGCAGCGTAATTCGGGTCAAGCGTACGACTATGGAACATTGGACGCCTGCATCGACCTGGCCTTTCACCTGCACACAAAGCTTCACGGCATGCATGGCGCTGCGGCGGCGACGGGCGCGGGCGCGGTTCCAGAACCCAGTCTGGCCAGCGACGTCGTTTACACTGTTCAAGAGGCTGCACTGATGACCGTTGCCGAACAACTAACCGAAAGCTTTGACGTGGCAAACGTGCTGACGTTGAGCGACGAGAGCGCCGAAAAACGCAGGGCAGCGTGTATCATACACGCGATTGCTGCACATTTTACCCAACTTGCCAATGAACCGTACCCACGGGCATGACCACCTAGTTTAGACACGCACGTGTGTGTGTGCTCTTTCTAAAAGTCATCGGGCGCCGCAAAGATGTGCACGGTTGATAATCTCCACATTGAGGCGTATAGTTGAGTACGGTGTGACTGCGCGAGAAGCATTATGATCCCACTCGACGAGGAAGACGTAGAATACCTTTTAGAAGGTAATACCTTAGTCGAGATCTGCAAGCCGTTCATCGAAGACGTGTGCAAAAACCTTCTTAGTGAGTATTGGGAGCAGGGTCTCCCAGAGGACGTGCAACGAGAAGAACGCAGAAAATTCACCAAGGGTGTCTTGCAAAGCGAGGAGTTCCTGAAGGAACGGAAAAGGGCAGTTCTGTTTGTGCTCGCAACAACCCTGGACATTGTGAAGGCTCTCTTAGATGGAAGCCGTACAGTAGCCTTCCAGCTGATGAATTACTTCCTCAGAGCAAAAAGTATGGAACTTGTAATGAACCAAGAGGTATACGTGGATGCAGAATACAAAGAGCGCGTTGTTACGCTCTTCGGTATTGCGTTCGCGCAAACCGGCATCGATGGCTTTGTGGCCAACCATCGAAACGGGTTTGATGCGAACTTCTATCAAAGCTACGATGAGCAAGTACTACTTGTTTCAAGAGAAGATAATATCATGTGGGACTTTGAGCTAAAGGCGGACTACCTGGAAAACTTCATGTGTCCACTATTGAAGACAATGACAGAACACCGCGAAGAGATGCCAGAATGGAGACAAAGCCAGTTTGACGAGTGGTTCATGACCATCATTAAGAAACACGAATTCTTTGTATCCAAAATGCAAAACACCAAAGGCCTTGATATGGTTTGGGACATAAAAAACAAAGGACTGCTCTTTGTGATCAACAACGTGGCCAATTTGTACTTTTACGACATGAGTTTTGGTGCTATCAAAGAAGAACTCGAAGACCAAATTCCACAGAACGCGAGTAATTTGTATGGCGAAGAGGCGTGGCAAAAGAAACGCTTGTACAAAGACGTTTTAAACTGCATTGATCCCGATAAATGGGACCGAGCGGATCTCGTGGAGGAATACATATCTGCCGTGATGGTTTCAATATTGGAGCTGCAGCAAACACTGCCGCCCGATAACAAAGGCGGATGGATGAATAAACTTGCAGAGACAACCCGCCGGTTTTTGCACAAGGCGAGGAAAGTATACTACACGACGGATGTTCATGTTCTGGAAGATCAGGTTTATGACGATCTAAAGAACTTTGTTGCCGGCCTCAACACATTCATGACCAATGTCTTGGAGGCAATAGACAACAACGGAAGTTTCATGGAAACTGGAAGCGACAGTCTGAACGGCATTGTGCAGTTGGATGTCAGGTTGCGCCACCTTCTCTTGTTGGCGCTCGCGAGTAAGGTTTCTAACATACCCACAACGGGCGAACGATCACTCGAAGAACTGTGCCGGTCGCAACTGGAAATGGTCTTTAAAAGGATAGCTGAGCGGCACGACGTAAATTCGTGGTCTCCAGCATCACACACAAAATTCATCAAAGACATTTCCCAAACGTTTTACAAAAGCCTTGAAGCAGTCGGTCAATCGTTTGGCGCAAAGAAGTTTCACGCAATCACTGGCATTCTGCGCATCAACTACAACATGTTTGAAAGGCTTTGGTATGACACTCACGTAGTGCTCAACCCCCTATTTTCAGAGATAGATTTCCCAGACAGGGTCTTGGCGGCAAGGGACATTTTGAGAAGCGGGATTTACATTACCGAGCTGGAGATAAACATGTACAGCAAGATCTTTGGAAGCCCGGTTTACAGCATTGATGGCGCACAATGAGCCCCAACGACACTTTGCATCGTGTAAATTTAGTCTGCCGCGTTGCGGAGTTTGTAAAGGCATACGCCACGCGTCGCTAAGGAGTGCGCCGCGTGGAGTGGTGCGCGAGTGGTGACGACGCACTCAAATCTAGCAAAGATAAGAATGGAAGTTCCTACGACGCCACCTCCCAAGGCACAGCCAACAACTCCGCCGCAGCTCAAGCACGGCAACCACGGCCAAGGCGACAGCACCTACGAAGCGCAGATGGGCCGAGCGATGAGAATACTGTCACTTGAAGACAACTTGTCACCACAGAGCGTGTTTGAAGCGCAAGTCGTCCACTTTGTGGAGAGCCGAATGCTCCCCGTGCGCCGTGCACTCTTCTTGGCGAATGCGTAAAGTAAAGTACATATGTCCGTACCGCTAGGCCAGTAATTGCATAAAAGACTGTGATAAATTTGTTGACCAATCATGACCACAACCTTGCCGTTGAAACGCGGCTTTGCCACCATTGGCAATAGCAAGTACCGCACCCCGTTTGCGCCGCCCACGAGCAATGCCCTGGACGGCGCAGAGCCGGCAAATCCAAAGCAGGCGTTGCCATTGCCCGTGACCGAACTGCTTGCGCCCAAGCTCGTGCCGACCACCGAGGCGTCGCACCGGAAGAGCAATGCGCAAATACCGTATACGCGCGTCGTCACGGACACGCGCCACCTCCCCGACGACGGCGACGTCGTCTTCATACGCAGTCCCGACGGACGCAAAGCGGCGGGAAAAATGCGCGTTTCGGCCAACGACAAGACCGAGATGCTGGCTAGCTTGAGTAGCGTCAACAAGGCCATTGCGGCAGCGGCGCCTTGCGATCGAATACGACTCGTCGAGTCGTGGACCGTCGACGGCATCTTGCTCAGCACCGAACGGGAGATGGACACAGAAAGCCGTCACGCCGAAGACGAACCGCTGACGAGCTCGACGGCCGTGCTGGTCAGTCTGCAAGGACCCACCGTTTTGCGCAACATCTTTTCCGACCGCCCATTGGTCGGAGACTGGTGCTACATTGGCATGGTCACCGAAATCGGCCAGGCGCCGCAACTTGTGCCGTTTTCTAGCCAGCATTTGGACATGAACTTTACGCCCGAGCCGCCGGTCGCGCCGCAACTCGGCTTTGCAACAACCGTCACCCGCAAGCGCGAGCGCGCCACGTTCACGGCAGCACAAGCGCGCGCCCTTTGCTACGCCTTTTGCTTGGGCCGGGTCGTCGACAGCTCCCCTTCCGACGGCAACGTCACCGTCAACGTCAACGTGCGCCGAATGTCGTGGCAGCAAATTGGCATACGCCACGACGAAGAAAACTGCGAGGTGTTTGAGGTCCCTCGCGAGCTAGAGTTGAAGATGATCGGCCCGTACTTGGGCAGGCGCGGCGCGACGGTGCTCCGGTACAACTACCCAAGGAGAAGACGCATTGGTGGGCTGTGTGCTTTTGGACGCGGACTGTGTGGGAAAATCCTCCGTGCGCCACCCAGGATTGTGCTTGAGGAAGAACCGCCGTTTTGTCGGCACGGGCCCGACGACCCACCCGCATTCTTGGACGCCGCTACGCAAGAGGGTGCTAGGCAGCGCAACCGGTACTTTCCGATTGTTCGGGCCGATTGCGCCATTGCGACGACGTGGTACGGGTTTAACGCCGTTGGCGACGCCACCGAATACGAGCGCCTTGTAGCGGCCGACGCCCGTCCTGAACTCGCTTTGCGATACCGCCTGGCACAACCCGCCTTTGTGGCCTATTTGCAAAACCCAAACGTTCTTGACATAGATGAAATTCTGAGTCACATCCACGTTGGAGGCATCTATCCCAACTCGTACGACCTCGTTCTATTGCAACGACTTCAGGATGCCGTGACGGAGAAGCTGGACACGGGCGACGATGACGCAAAGGCACTGGGCTCGGCGCTGGTGCTTCTCAGCGAGCACGCCGATCGCACACTGTCGGCAATGGGAGAGGTACTCTACGCGCGTTACAACGAACCCGGCCCTCAAGAACAATGGCAACTTCCACCTGATGGACTGGATGACTACTCGTTAGGGTTCCAGGCGGCGTACACCAGTTTGTTGCGGGCGCCGGGGATGGACGCCGCTCAAACGCAAGTCGTTCTTGCAGACATCCTCGGAGCCGCGACAATGCAAAATGTGCTTCCGGCGGACTGGAGACCGACGCTCTCTCCTCTGGCGCCGCCCGGCACGCCGTTCCAATTGATGGCCGCTGCACTAAAAGAGGATTTACTACAAAACGCGGACGAACAGTTGTGGAAAACACCGACGGTTGCAGGAATGCTGCTGCGCATGGCGCTTGCGTACGAAATGTGGACCTTGGGCGACAATTACTAACGTCCTTGGTTGCGCATTTCTTCTTCGATGCGCGTAGCCCTACGAGTGCGCGAACCGATGGGGTTGAAAAAGCTGTCCTCCGCCGGCGCCGGCTCCGCCCGCTCCGCCATGTTCACGTCGCCATCGGCGTTGTTGGCATTTCCGTTGGCGGCTTCTTCCTCGTCTACTGCTGCTTCCGCTTCCAACTCCTCTTCCACCTCCTCTTCCACTTCTTGTTCTGCTGCTGCCCCTCCTGCTGCTCCCGATGGCCCTGCTGCTCCCGGCGGCGGCATCAGCACTGCCTGCGGCTGTTGTGGTGCAGCAGGAGCAGTTGAAATATTGGTCGGTGCGAGACTGGGAGAGTGCACGTAGATTGGGTGGAGTGGATAAAATACGCCTGTCGAGAACCTTGTGTCTTTCAGCTCAACCTTTGGATAGACCTGGAAATTGCCCCCCTCAGTGTAGTTTACGACAATCTTGGATTGCACCTCGCGTCTGAATGATTGTCCATTCTCTGAGTATTGAAACGGTAGCATTGTTGTAAAGATCTTGTCGCGCCCAGTTTGGTCCCGTTCGTCAATCATCCGTCTGAATTCATCGTGCACCTCCTGCGGTCTTTCTGATGCTTCTTTTTGCCAACGCTTGATTTTGGCCTCCGCCCCGCTGTAAAGCGTTCGAGCTTTCTGCACCACCTCGTCGTCTTCCCCGAAAAAGATGGCAAGCGTCCGCAGGTCGCTGCCAAATCGATAGCCCATGAGCTTCAAATTATCTAGGCTTTTTGTGGAAGTGTCGTACGGTTTGAATTTCTCTTGATGAGCCTGGTTGACGAAAGAAAACCAAACACTGGTTGACGTCATCTTTTTCATTTGGTCAAGCCGGGCTTTAAACTCCGGAGAGAGCGCAGCGTTTGCAAACACGTTAGGAAACGTCTTGTCGTTGTCATTCGTAACGTATGACGACGCCGCGTTAAAGAAGTCTTCGGCGTTAGCATTGAGAATTGCCTGAATGTTTTCGCCACTCATCGTGTTTTTTTCAATCCAAGACTTGATACGCGAGAGCTTCTTGTCGAGGTCCTCTCTAAGCGCGTCTTTCTTGGTTTTGTGAGTACCATCTGAATTCAATTGATTTGCAGTTAAATATTCTTCGTCCTGCTTGAACCATTTCACATAGAGTTCGCCGTACTCTTTGAGGCGCTGTTTAAGCCGTGCATGCAAATCGTCTTTGTTGAAAAGATCTGTCATCTTTTTCTCCATCCATCCCTCGGTATCTGCCTCGCGGTCCAGCCGCATCTGGTGCATTCCAAACACCGCATCCACGACCGACGGCATTGGCCGCCACTGCGCTCCGTGCCTCCGCCTCTAGCTTTGCGCGCAGGCAGCACGGGTTATCCTGTAAGCATATCGCGCCGCATCAAACCAAGAAAGCAGAAGAGCCGGTGGCGCTATTCCCATCATGAGCGCGACGAGCGCCAGCACGTCGCTCGCGCCGTCCCTGTCGCTCGTCGCGTTCGCGGCCGTCGGCGCGCACGTCGCGCGGCTGGCCGCGCCGCGCGACTCGCCCTACGTCTTTGCCTCCGCGTCCAATGGGGCCTACATTGCCGCCGCGTTGCTGTGTCCCATGGACGACGGCGCACTGGCGCTCACGCTGATTGGCGCCGCCAGCTTGGCGCATCACGCCGAGCCAGACCGCCGGCAAGCGCACACGCTCGACATTGCGCTCGGCTGGGTGCTCGTCATGCACCTGGCCTTTGCGCCCCTACTAGCCGGCGCAAGGGTCTTTGCCCGAAGAGTTTCCTGGTGGGTCCGCATGCTCGGGCGGATTGCCGCGTACGCCATCTGGGGCGCGGCGCTGGCCGTGCTCTTCTCGCACTATGTCGAGTTGAAAGACGGCACGACATTTCTTGGAAACGGGCAGATCTTGCTGTACGTCATTGTGGGCCCCATTGCGGCACTCGCACTCGGACTAGAGCGCATCTTCATCCTGACAAAAGGCAACCCCCCCGACAGTTCCCAGACACCAGTGCTGACTCCGTACCTTGAAGCGGCAATCGAGACACTGGTCGTGCTGCTCGTGATCAACGCGGCGGTCGTTGCCCAAGGAACTCTGCTTGGGCGGCAGCTTTTTGATAGGCAGGAAGACATGGACGCCTACGACATCTTCCACGGACAATGGCACATTTCGATTGCGTTTGTGGCCATCATCTGCTACCGCCGCGTCTACGAGGTGAATCAGTATTCCAAAGGCCAACTCAAGACGTGCGTCTGTCACGCGCAATGGCCCGAGCTTGCGATGCTTGCCGCGCTGGCGTTCCACTCGGTTCTGGTCATCGTTCTAAAAGAGACGGCTGTCAGCGCCGGAGCGAGCGAAGCGACGCTGGGCGTTTCCGCCACCGTACTCGGCGCATTTTCCGCGTACGCTTGGTGGCAGTCAATACAAAATATACCGCCTGCACCAAGGGCGTTTGAAGCGCTGCGCAGATCTTCAATAGTGGATGCCCCGGCGCTGTTCCCGCCAACGCCGCTGATCAGCGTGGGCACTGCGCGCGCGGGAAGGCTGTTGGTGGGTAGAGGCATTGATTTAAACTATCTTTAATCGACACGCCTACGCAGCTCAATCCAACTGTTTCCAACACTTGGGCTCAAACGCAAACCTCAGCAACTGTATGCAATACGCGTCGTTGCCGCTGAAGACGCGGGTGCGCAGCGCCTTGGACTCGCCGTCTAAGAATTCGGCGCGAACCGTCTTGTGAAACTCGACCGTCAGCGTGTCGGTTAGTCCGTCGCCGTCGGGCGGCGCCAGGCGGACGTGTTGCTGTTCGGAATCTTGCAGCGGCAGCAGTCGCGGGCCCAGCACCGTCTGCACCTCGCCACGCGCATCAAAGACAAACGCGGCCGGGACGGCCAGGCCGATTTCGGGCGACAGTATGCACTCGGTTTCGTGCTGCGCCGCACACCGCAGTGCGCGGTGCACCGCCTGCCTTGGCATCGCCGAAGCGCGTCCTAGGACAAAGTGGTTGCAGAGGTTGGCATTGTATCGAATGCTAAAGTTAAAAAAGCTACACTCGGGTGCAGCGTCGGCTGGCGCCCCGTACATTTCGGACGCCCATTCCTTGAGCAAGGAATCGTCGTCATTCACCTTGACAATCGGCATGTTGTCGGACACGACATTGTAGGCGTCACCGCTGTTGTGCCATGTCAAGTAGCCGCTGAGAATGGACGCCAGTGCCAAGCGCTGGGCCATTTGATTCAAAAAAAGACAATGCCCAATACCAAATCACCGCCCCAATAAGATTACAGGCTAGCGCGATGGCCGTCTCTGTCTTCCTGATTGCCTTCTGGCACCTTGATTGCTCGCCGCCGCCGCAGAAGGCCGCCCTTTGAAATCTTCGTCGTCGGAGTCGTCGTTTCCTTCAGATTCTTCGTCTTCGTCAGAGCTGCTGTCAGGATCTGGGTGTTGTTTTTTGTACTCTCTCAATTCTTTGCGGTAATTGCGCCCCTGTTCCTCAAAAACCCCTTGCCAATAGGATGGACCACCATCCCAATAGGATGAACCATCATATTCCCACAAGATTTCGCTTTCGACATTTTCAGCCAGAGATTTCTTCTCAAAATCAAACGCCTTTGGGTATCGGATTTTGCCCCCTCCAACTCCTTCAGACCACGTAGTCAGTACGCCAGTCTTACTCATCGCCGCGTTGGCCCGTTGTCCGGTAAACAGCGGGTCGTTGGCAAAGCTCAAAAACGGCGGCAGCTCGTGAGTTCCAGAGTCCACGAGCTCTGTGCGATCTTTGTAATATAGAAACAAGTCTTTGGAGCCATGAGGACGTACGCGATCTTTAAACGTCTGTTTCACCTCATCAGCGTCGCTAAGGTTGTGATCGGTTGGCCAAGTGTAGCGCACAATGCCAGAGTAGTACCCCAGAATCTCCTTGCTGACCGAATGAGCGTTTCGCCTTTTGTCAAAATATGGCTTGAGGTCCTTTAGCATGTAAAGGCCGTGAGTATCGACGCCGTTGGGCGTTTTTGGAACGCTGATTTGTTTCAGCGCCGCGCTTTCGGTGATCATCATCCACGGTTCAAATGAAGCGCTTTCCT
>MDSW01009578.1_pt1 | contig 15382 bp, 15 predicted proteins | sample 811171 | NCBI WGS metagenome assembly MDSW01 (sample SAMN05326641, study PRJNA326480) | marine metagenome | isolation source: seawater | place: Atlantic Ocean: North West | collected 2012 | reverse complement strand
TGGGTTGCCATGGGCACTCAATTCCACCCGGAAGCCCCTTCCGCAACGGCAATGGACTTTCGCATCATCGAGGAATTCCTTGATGAAGTTCGCGTGGAATCAGGTCTGCAGCTCGCTGCAGCCTAAAAGGTCTGACAGAGGCTCGAGCTTTAGCGAACTCTATCATCAGAAACTAAGACCAAGAGCTCTGCGTTGCCGTTAGACAGCGCAGAGCTCTTTTAAAAGTCGTTAGTCGTCTTCCTGAAACTGGGATTAAAGCAGCTTTCGCAACACCGTCTGAAGAATACCACCATTTCGGTAGTAATCCATTTCAACGGGTGTGTCGATTCTTACTTTCGCTTCGAATTCGGTCACACTGCCATCTGTAGACGTTGCTCTCACCGTGAGCGTCGATAATGGCTGCAGCGAGTCATCTAAACCGATAACATCAAACGTTTCTTCGCCGCTTAAGCCGAGCCCTTGAGCCGTCTGGCCATCCACCAATTCCAACGGCAGCACGCCCATCATCACCAGATTACTGCGGTGAATCCTTTCGTAACTTGCAGCAATTACGGCTCGAACCCCCATCAACTGGGTCCCTTTGGCCGCCCAGTCTCGACTACTACCCGTACCATATTCAGCACCGGCCAGAATCACTAACGGCGTTCCACTTTCTTTATATTTCATCGCCGCATCATAGATTGACATAATCTCATCCGTTGGCAGATAGCGTGTGACACCGCCTTCGGTGCCTGGTGCAAGTTGATTACGAATACGAATATTTGCAAACGTCCCGCGTAGCATCACCCGGTCGTTACCTCGTCGTGATCCATAACTATTAAAATCAACGGGCTCCACTCCTTTATCTTGTAAAAACAACCCGGCCGGACTGTCTTTAGCAATAGCGCCTGCCGGTGAGATATGATCTGTCGTCGTGCTGTCGCCGAGCATCGCTAAGGCGCGTGCTCCTGACAACGGCTCAATCGGAGGCACTTCGACCGGAAGATCGACCATAAACGGTGGCTCTTGAATATAAGTCGAAGTGTCATTCCACGAGTAAATATCACCCGAATCAACCGCAATGGCATTCCACTTTTCATTTGAATCAAAGGCATTCCCATAGCGGTTTACGAACATTTCGCTGTCAATCGCAGAATTAAGAACTCCAGCTACTTCATCCCGTGAAGGCCAGATATCTTTCAGGAACACATCATTTCCATCACGATCCTGACCAAGTGGTTCCGTATCAAAATCGATCAAGGTTGTTCCGGCCAAGGCATAAGCTACGACCAGCGGTGGACTCGCCAGGTAGTTTGCCTTCACATCCTGACTAACACGACCTTCAAAATTCCGATTGCCGGATAGTACTGAGCAGGCTACCAGATCTGCCTCATGGATTGCTGCTGAAACTGGCGGTGGCAATGGGCCACTGTTTCCAATACAGGTGGTACAACCATATCCGACAACATGGAAGCCAAGTTGTTTTAGCGAATCAGTCAATCCTGCTTTATCCAAATAGTCACTTACAACCCGTGACCCCGGCGCCAGGCTGGTCTTCACATAAGGTTTTACATTTAACCCTTTGGCAGCTGCCTTCTGAGCCAACAGCCCGGCGGCTAGCATGACCGAAGGATTGCTTGTGTTTGTGCATGAAGTAATCGCGGCAATAACCACCGACCCGTGAGTAATATCAATGTCGCCTGAATCCAAATGGGCCGTAGCCGTGGCATCCAGAGATTGACCTTCCAGGGCAAAACCACGTTGGTTCACAGGACTCCGCAGAGTTGTTTCAAATGCCGGTTTCATATCAGCTAGGGACACTCGATCCTGCGGACGCTTTGGACCTGCCAAGGATGGCACAACCTTAGACAAATCGAGACTTACATTGCTTGAATAGGTCGGAGTTGGCGTATCTGCAGTCACAAACAGTCCCTGCTCTTTGGTATACCGCTCAACCAACGTAACTTCTTCTTCACTCCGGCCGGTCTTACGCAAATAATTCAGCGTTTCATCATCTACCGGGAAGAAGCCCATCGTCGCTCCATATTCGGGTGCCATATTCGCAATGGTTGCCCGATCAGCCAAAGACATCTTGGCCACGCCTGAACCATAGAACTCTACGAACTTTCCGACAACACCCTCCTGACGCAGAATTTCGACAACCATCAGCACCAAGTCCGTCGCCGTTGCTCCCGCGGGCAACTCGCCGGTCAGTTCAAAGCCGACCACTTGAGGCATCAGCATGTAAATAGGCTGGCCTAACATGACCCCCTCTGCTTCGATACCACCGACTCCCCAGCCGACGACTCCAAGACCATTAATCATCGTGGTATGACTGTCGGTTCCCACCAGTGTGTCCGGAATGGCTACGGTACCTTCCTGGTCTTCGCGTTTAAATACGCCGCCCGCCAGGAACTCGAGATTGACCTGATGAACAATACCAACATTTGGGGGCACGACCCGGAAATTATCAAATGCCTTCTGGCCCCACCGCAGGAATTCGTATCGCTCGTTATTACGTTTGAATTCCAGAGCAACATTATCGATTAGAGCATCTTCACTGCCGAAACGGTCAACCTGTACTGAGTGGTCAATCACCAGGTCGACAGGAATCAGTGGATTGATTTTCTTCGGATCGCCACCAAGACGTTGCATGGCTGATCGCATGGCCGCAAGATCAACGACTGCCGGCACGCCGGTAAAGTCCTGCAATACAACCCGTGCTGGCTTAAATGGAATTTCCTTAGTGCCTGGATCCGCCGCATTCCAGTTTGCGAGATTACGAACGTCCTCTTGCTCGACAACATAACCATCGCAGTTACGTAAGACAGACTCGAGTAGTACTCGAATGGAGTAAGGAAGTTTACCAATATCACCAATCCCCTGTTCTTGCAGGCGGGATAAACGATAAATACCTACGTCGCCACTACCACTGTCGAAAGTGTCACGGGTATTAAATGGATCAAAAGGAGTCGAATCGCTCATTGAGTCAACCATTTCTTCTTAATTAGTTATTTTTATACGGCAGATAAGGCTGCAACCTACCAATTATGACACGCGCAGCATCAGAAGCTTATTTTATCGGATGATTTGCTCTCTCAAAAGTAGAGAGCGGCCACGGGAAGCCTAAGAATCATCCGCGTTTGACGTTTTTTTGAAATTTAACGTCATTTGTGGGGACTCAGACTCCGCATCGGGATTTAATTCGCGATAGAGCAGGCTGGGCTGAATGTCACGATTATTTTGATATTTAGAGCTCTTATACTCCTGAATATCGCCGGCAACCTCATGATAGAAGATCTGACAGATTTGTACGCCCGGATATATTTTCACCGGTTGCACGGCAAACATTTCCAAAGTCCAAAACCCTTTAAATCCCACGTCACCGAATCCAGCAGTCACATGCACGAACAACCCCAGCCGGCCGATCGAACTACGGCCTTCAATCATCGGAACCAGATCATGGGTTTCTGTCCGCTCTACGGTTCTACCTAGATACAACTGATTGGGATTCAAGACCAGGCCGGATTCAGGAATCTTCAGTCGACGCACTCGGTTCACCTGACGCATGTCGAGGACAACTTCCTCGTACACCATGACTTCATCATGCAGCGTCAGGTTATAACTATTCGGGTTGAGATTATCTTCATTAAACGGTTCGAGGTTAATCGTATCGCCGAGGCGTTTTTTAATTTCCTGACCAGAAAGAATCATCGAGCTATCGATCCGAAATGGAGTGCGGGTTAGAGGGAGAAAAGCACGGTGCATAAACCAGCATTTGGTTATCGCATTTTGCGCCGCTTTACGCAAATTGTCGGCCACTTTTTTTGTTGGAATAGCTTCCAACTTCCCCGCTAATTCATTTCACTCCGATTCGAGGGCAGAAATTCTTCATGCTGCATTCATCACAAATTGGCTTACGCGCATCACAGATAGCCCGTCCGTGATGAATCATGCGATGAGAATAATAGATCCAATCTTTCTTCGGAAGAACCGACATCAAATCCCGCTCCACCTTGACCGGATCCTTTTCAAAGGTAATCCCGAGTCGTCGACTGATCCTTCCCACATGTGTATCCACCACCACCCCGGAAGGAATCCCAAAGGCCGTGCCCAATAGCACGTTACCCGTTTTTCTGCCAACGCCGGCCAGCGCAACCAATTGATCTAGTTCCCTTGGGGGCTGCCCCTGATACTTTTCAACGAGTTCCTTAGCACAGGCTCGAATGTTTTTTGCCTTCGCTCGGTAAAACCCCGCACTCTTTACAATTTTCTCTACCTGTTTTTGCGTTGCTTTAGCCAACTCATATGCAGTTGGATATTTTGCAAACAATCCTGCCGTGACGATATTAACTCGCTCATCGGTACACTGTGCCGACAAGATCGTGGCAATCAACAATTGGAACGGCGTCTCATAATTCAAAGCACATTCAGCGTCGGCGTAATGTTTCGCCAGATGGCGAACAACGCGGCGTGCATAGTTCTTTTCTTCGCGGGAAGCGGTCATATTGGTACGACGAGAAGGAAGGTTATACTAAAGGGTACGTTCGTCAACGTCTCATCCTATCCAATATAGCACGTGTAGAAATTATTCGACGAGCCGGAAAGCCTAAAGGAGCAAAACCCCATGAGCGACCATCCATTCAACGTCGAAAAATACCATGAAGGAATCGAACTTTTTAATGATGTCGAATTCTTTGAGGCTCACGATGCCTGGGAGGAACTCTGGCAAGAATACCATGCCGAAGACCGCAAATTCTTCCAAGGGCTTATTCAGGTTGCCGTCTGCCTGCACCACTTCGGCAACGGAAATATTCGCGGAGCAAAAAAACTATTTCTTTCAAGCACCGCCTATTTGGAACCTTTCGCCCCGACACATTTAGGTTGCAATATCGAAAAACTCATCCGCGAATTAACCGCCTGCTGTCAGGAGATACTAGATAGCACAGAAGAATTTCCCAAAATCGACATTATTCCGGACCTCATCCCCGAAATTCACCTCGAAGGGTTCGAGTAAAGGGCCTTATTTACGAATCCACCATTGCAATCTAGTATAGAGGCTTAAGCAATAGGCTATTATCCAAACCACAGCGAATTAACTGAAGACGATATGTCTAACCAAGAGCAAACTCACGCCAGTCCTGCTGGAACCAAGGATGCCGTTGCGAGAGAGATTATGGGAGAAAAGTATAGCAGCAGCTACGCTTCACCTATACGGACCTACGACCGCGAACTAACGGTTGACGAGGAATATATATCCTCTCTACCTGATTTGCAAAATGGCCCGTCGAGTTTAATACAGGGTGCCCCGGTCGCTATTCAACAGGTGGGCATACATAATTTCAGACTGCCGCTGACCTATAAGAAGAGGGACGGTTCCACGATCGAACTCGAGACGAGTGTGACGGGTAGCGTTAGCCTCGAAGCCCATAAAAAGGGCATCAACATGTCTCGGATCATGAGGAGTTTTTACGCTCACAAAGACGAGACATTCAGCACCAATAAAATCAAAGACGTTTTAGAAACATACAAAGAAAATCTGATGTGTTTCGACTCCCGGATTATGTTAAAAATCTCATACCCTATCGGACAAAAGAGTCTCCGAAGTGATTTAGAGGGGTATCAATACTACGATGTGGTATTTGAAGGTAATTTGACGAAAGAAGGGGATTTTGAAAAGTATATTCATTTTGATTTCATTTACTCATCTGCCTGCCCTTGCAGCTTTGAGTTGAGCGAACATGCAGAGAAATATCGTAATCGAGCCACGGTACCCCACAGCCAGCGAAGTGTAGCTCGCGTAAGTGTAAATTTTGACGAGGTCTTGTGGGTTGAAGACCTACAGGAATTATGCCTCGCTGCCCTGCAAACGGAAACGCAGGTCATCGTTAAGAGAGAAGACGAACAAGCTTTTGCTGAAATGAATGCTTCATATCTCAAATTTGTAGAAGATGCAGTGCGGTTATTGTACGAAAAGCTTAATAACGAACCAAATATTAAAGACTTTAGAATTGTTGCGTCCCATAACGAGAGTCTCCATAGTCATAACGCAGTATCTGTTATCGTGAAGGGTGTCGAAAATGGATTCACCGCGGGGGTAGCAAGAGACGTATTTGAATCCACCGGTTTGCGTTAGGCCCCTATTCGGGCAATTCGGATGTGGATACAGAGATACTTCCCGGGCTGACTCGCTAGCCGAACCGCCATTTACCTACATGTGGATTGAAGAGCTCTGTATGGAAAAATGATGATTGACGAAAGAATTCCCCTTAAAAAAGGAAGCGGGGGGATGCCCGTAACTCTCACTCATCGAAAACCTGACTATCTAACCTATATTCCAAATCGGCACGTAACAGGTATAAGTAAACTTCTGGCACTTCGCAACGAACTAACCAAACGGCGGTAGGTTCAAGAAAAAACACTAAAATCATCGTGCATCTGAGTCTAGATAACACCGGAATAGCTACTGCCCTGCGCAGCATCAAAAACCCCAATTTTTCAGCCGTTCAGAAATCGTACAACTGATCTACGGAAAAACAGCATTAGGAATTAAACGTGTCTCTACTTTGGGAAATCCTGCAATTTGTATTGCGACTCAGCTTTGGGGTTTCTCTTGCCATGGCCATCACAAACCCCAGGCACGTCACCAGTGGATTTTTCAAAGTGCATTTATGGGTCATCATGGGCCTCAATGTGTTTGGCGGGCTGGTTGTCTGGACCGTTTCCGACGAATATTTACCGGAGAACAGTGAGCGTCTGGCTAGCCAAGCCAGCTTGTTAATACTAGTGATCACCAATGCTGTACTCAGTTATGCCGGCGCCGTCAGTTGGCTCTACGAAAAGACAAAGCCTGGACAATGGATCCTCGTTATTTTGACGGCACTTACGTTAACGACCGCCTATCAAAGCAGCGTCTTACCGACGAATAACACAACATCTCACCACCTGGTATTGCTGGCTGATATCATTACCTCAGGACTTGTGGTGGGCAGTGTGACGACAGCCATGCTGCTGGGTCATTGGTATCTAAACACTCCCACCATGGACCTGAAACCACTGCGAAAACTGCTCTGGCTGTGTGTCGTTGCGATCGCATTACGTACCCTTTTGTCAGGCACCGGTACGACACTCACTATTCTCAACACTGAAGTCACCAATACGTGGTGGATTTTCGTATCACTGCGGTGGATTGCAGGCCTTATCGTCAGTCTTGGACTCATTTACATGACTTTTCTGACATTACGAGTACCCAATACTCAGAGTGCCACCGGAATCCTGTATGCGGCCACCATTGTTGTATTCATTGGTGAACTAACAGCTCGTGTTTTAGCAGATAACGTCCTATACCCACTGTAGTCTCAAGGTAGAATAAGACCTTCGATTTAACTCTCCATCCGGCATGAACGTAACCTATTTTTGTAAGACCTGCGACAAGGTCACCCGCGTACCTTTTACAGCAGACTCTCAGGCTGTTTCATGTACGCGCTGCGCTGCCAAGCAAGCCTTTCCAAAGTCATTCTTAGACAAAGACGAAGAAGGCAACCACATACTACAACGATGTCCGATTTGTGGTAGTCATGAACTTTATTACAGGAAGCAGTTCAATCAGCGTCTGGGAATTTCCATCATCGCACTGGGATCAACGCTTAGCACGATTGCCTACGCTTATCACAACCTGTTTTGGACTTTTCTAATCCTCTTCATATTCGCTGGAATAGACCTGTTGTTTTATATTTTCATGAAAAATCTATTACAATGTTATAAGTGTAATAGTGAATTTCGTGGCTTCGATGATTCTCCGGAATATCAGCCCTTCAATCTCGAGGTCCATGAAAAATATCACCAACAACGCGTTCGACTCGAAAGAGCTGAAAAAGAACGCCAATGGCTGGAACAAGAGGCCCAGAATCAAGCGGACGATGATTCAAGACAGGCCGGGGCGTAACACAGGTTAGCAATGGATCAGGAACGAGCTCGCATTCTGGAAGACCTGCGAGGCGTGGTTGAGGGTGAGGTCCGGTGTGACGACCTTACTCTGCAACTTTATTCCAGCGACGCCAGCATCTACCAAATTCGACCGTTGGCTGTAGTTCGCCCATTGCATACTCAGGATGTCGTCGCCTGTATACAATATGCCAACGAACACCACATTTCCATCCATGCACGGGGCGCCGGCAGCGGACTGGCTGGCGAATCCCTCGGACCGGGTATTATCATCGACTTTGCCCATTCGATGCGTCGGATTCTTGCATTCGACGGGGAGCGAGTCCGTATTCAACCCGGGGTCATCCTCGCTCGACTTAATAAATACCTGGCAAAACACCATCGCATGTTTGGACCGGATCCGAGTAACCGTGATGTCACGACCATGGGAAGCGTTCTGGCACTGGACAACAGCGGCAGCCATTGGCTCAAATACCGCAGCCCTCGATTCCACGTGGAAGAACTCGAAGTTGTTCTTGCGGACGGTTCCGTGCTCAGGCTTAATCGCGAGTCAAACACGGAAACCCTCTGTGCCATCCCTATCAAACGAGCTCTCTCAGACCCCGTCGAAGCACCAATCGTTTCCCGTCTGGACGAAATCCAGGAACGAATACGCAGCATCCTGACGACCCACCAGCAAACCATACTGAAACATACACCTAAGGCTCCTGTCCACCGTTGTGGGTACCATTTGGATAAATTAATACGGGAGGACCACCTGGACCTGACGAAGCTGCTCGTCGGTTCCGAGGGAACGCTTGGCCTCATCACGGAAGCAACCGTTCGGACCACCCCTATCCCCGAGCAAACTGGCGTACTATTGCTCTTCTTCGATCGGATCGACAAAGCCACCCAGGCCTCTCAATTACTGGGCAATATGGACATCTCTGCCTGCGACCTTATGGACCGCCGGCTCTTAGTCCTTGCCCGAGAAACGGACCCCCGCTTTGTGCGCTCCATCCCGGATGATGCGGAAGCAATGCTCCTCGTAGAAGTGGAAGGAACCAGTAGAAACGAAATCCGAGATCGATTGGCCAGGATTAGTGAAGCCATTCAACAACAGCATCACCTCGCATTTGCTAGTCGCCTGGCGTTAGAAAAGGTGGAAATCAAACAGGCCTGGTCGATCACTCAGAACGTCATCCCGACTCTTTACCGTCTGGAAGGTTCTTCACGGGCAATTCCTTTTGTGGAAGACATCGCCATTCCACCAGCAAAACTCCCGGAAGTTTTACCCCAAATCTACGCCGCGCTTCAAAAACACGCGACAACCGCTTCTCTCTTCGGACACCCCAGTCACGGAGTACTACATATTCGTCCGCTACTAAACGTCGACAACAAAAGTGACGTTCGTAAGCTACATGCGATCGCCAATGACATTTACCAGCCCGTTATTGAGGCCGGTGGAACCATTAGTGGCGAGCATGGAAGTGGTCTCAGTCGCACGTGGTTTATGCGGAAACAATTTGGCCCACTCTACGATGTTTTTGCGGAAGTAAAGCGGGTATTTGATCCACGGCATATTCTCAACCCCGGCAAAGTCATTTCCGAAATGCCTCAACCCATCCACAACAACCTGCGACCTGTCAGTGTCAACCTGGCTACGCCACGCCGTTTCATGGCCGACGTAACCAATCAGGAGCAGGAACAACGCCCTCCCATGGATCTGCAACTTGCCTGGACACCGGAAGAATTAGCATACAGCTCACGAGCTTGTAACGGATGTGCACGATGTCGTGACGAATCAGAAGCAACTCGGATGTGTCCGATCTTTCAATTCGCTCCACGTGAAGAAGCCAGCCCGCGAGCCAAAGCCAATCTATTACGAGGAGTTATCACAGGGCGACTACCTCTAAGCACTCTCGGGGAGGAAGAAACCAAAGCCATGGCAGACTTATGTGTCAACTGCCATCAATGTCGGGTAGAGTGTCCGGCAGGTGTTGACATTCCTAAAATTGTGCAAGAAACCAAAGCGCAATACGTAAGTTCTAATGGACTAAAAATAACCGACTCGATCTACACCAAGCTCGACCGAACCGCTCGTTGGGCTCACCGTTTCCGTTGGTTCTACAACTGGAGCATTCGTAATCGACAAATGCGATGGCTGCTGGAAAAACTCACTGGACTCGCCCAGGGAAGGAAGCTCCCCGAGGTTGCGGGGACCAGTTTTCTTAAATGGGCCGCAAGAAATCGGCTAACGAAATCAAATCGAGAACCTGGTAACAAAACCTTGTATTTCGTCGACATTTTTGCGAACTGGTTCGATCCGGACCTCGCTAAATGTCTTGTGGCAGTCTTAAAGCATCACGGGATTAGCGTCTTTGTCCCTAGCGAACAACAGTGGTCAACCAGTTCCGCCATCGCAGAAGGCGACATGGATTATGCTCGGGCCATTGCCCGACGAAATGTAACCATGCTTGCCGAGGCTGTCAGGCTAGGATATACAATCGTTACCACGGAGCCTACTGCTGCTATGTGCTTAACTCAGGAATACCCAAACCTCCTTGGTGATGACGACGCTCAGTTAGTCGCTGAAAACACGCAGGATGCCTGTCACTATTTATGGGGACTACACGAAGACGGCAAACTGGAGCTTGATCTACAACCGGTGAACTATCAGGTTGGATATCATTTGCCTTGCCACCTAAGAGCCCTGGAGAAATTCACACCGGGCGAACATCTACTGCAGCTAATCCCCGGACTTACCGTTCAGCGCATCGAAAAAGGCTGTTCCGGTATGGCAGGGACATTTGGTTTACAGAAGAAAAACTATCGAAATAGCCTGCGTAGTGGCTGGGGGCTGATCAGTACGATGAGAGATTCTGCAATTCAGGTAGGGACGACCGAGTGCAGCGCGTGTAAAATCCAAATGGAGCAAGGAACCACAAAGCCGACCCTCCATCCGATCAAATTATTAGCTCACGCTTATCGTCTGGCCCCTCAGGTAAGTCAGCAGTTAGCACAACCATCCCGAGACTTAACCACGTCATGACGCTTTACATCAAGCTATTTGCCGTCGCTGTGCAAAAGGCGGGCACGACCAATCTGGAAATCGATTGCCCCACACCCACCACCGTAGGCGATCTTAAACAGGCAGTCATTGCTGCCTGCCCGGCACTTAGCGAAATCACTACTCACTGCAGATTTGCTGTCGACGACGAATTTGCGACCGATACTACTATTGTGACCGAAAATTCGTCTCTAGCTATCATTCCACCGGTGAGTGGCGGAGCATAACCCTCCTCACCAATTTCAAATCTTAGCATTTTGTTTACATGATCCGCATTACGAACGACCCTATCGACAACAACGCAGTCCTCGAGTCTGTCCAGAACAATCGAGCCGGAGCTGTCGTTCTTTTTCTTGGTACCACAAGAAATATTACGGGAACCCGCGAAACAGATTCGCTGGATTATGAATGTTTTGAATCAATGGCGATAAAACAACTGGAAGCACTGGAAGCCACGGCTCGCCAACGCTGGGACATCATTGAGATTACAATCGTCCATCGCCTAGGACACCTTCTACCAGGAGAAGCCAGTGTCGCCATCGCCGTCAGTTCCCCTCATCGAGTCACCGCTTTTGAATGTGGACAGTGGCTTATCGACACCCTCAAGCAAGAGGTTCCCATTTGGAAGAAAGAAAATTGGTCTGACGGAACACAGCAATGGGTTCACCCGGGAATGGAGGACTGACCCATGCAGAGGAGACCTTCACTCACCGACAGCTTAGGAAGAATCCACACAAACCTCCGTATGAGTGTGACTGATCGCTGCAACATCCGTTGCTTCTACTGCATGCCGGAGGAGAATGTAGAGTTCAAACCACGTGATGAAATTTTAACCTTCGAAGAGCTCATTCGTTTTGCACGCATCACGTCAGAACTCGGCGTCAATAAGATTCGTTTAACCGGAGGGGAGCCCCTTCTCCGTAAAGACCTGCCTCAATTAATTCGGGAACTGCACAAACTTAACGGCATCACGGATATTGCGTTAACAACTAATGCCGTATTACTTGCTGATCAGGCCGAGGCGCTTAAGCAGGCAGGTCTGGATCGTATCAACATTAGCCTCGACACATTAAACGACGAAACGTTTTTCCGGCTTTCAAGACGCCGCGGGATCGACAAAGTGCTCGAAGGAATCCAGGCTGCTCAGGAAGTCGGTATGAGAAGAATACGACTCAATGCGATTGCCATTCGAGGCCTGACCGAGACCGAGATCCTGCCTCTGGCCCATTTCGCTCTAGAACGCTCTCTGGAACTTCGTTTTATTGAATTCATGCCACTCGACGCGGATGACAACTGGGGGAGTCAGGCAGTCCTTACCGGTCAGGAAATACGCCAGGTTCTAGAAAAAGAGTTTGGTACACTTCTGGCAGCAGAACGCCCCGACGCCAGCCAGCCAGCCGTCGACTTCAAGTTTGCTTCCGGTGAGGGGCGGATTGGATTCATAAACCCCGTCTCCGAACCGTTTTGCGATTCCTGTAACCGTTTAAGAATTACTGCAGAAGGCAAAGTTCGAAATTGCCTGTTTTCGATTGCCGAATGGGATGCTCGCCAAATGCTTCGGGACGGTAGTTGTGACGCGCAACTCGAACAACTCATTCGCGATTGTGTGGCCAACAAGAAGCCAGCTCACGGGATCGATACTCCGGATTTTGAAAAACCTAAGCGGGCAATGTATCAAATCGGCGGCTAGCTAAATCTTCATTTGCTTTCGCTGGCCTTCAATCTCCTCAAGAGAGTAAACCTTGCCGGCACCGCTCCCAGGACATTCTTCACAAGTTTCTTTCCAGGATTTTTCACTTTTCAAATTAGAGTCCCAAAACGGCCAGGTTCTGCACTGAATAGGTCTAGCTCCATAAACCTGGCAACCTTTATTTTCCGTGTCAAAAAAAACACAGTCACCATTGGGAAACTCCCGTAGAGACCGCCGTGCTCCAATTTTCCTGACATAGGTATCCTCGAACTGCTCCGACGCCATACCTACTTCTTCGGCAATGGCGTCTATCTCAGCTTGGCTCACCCAAACAAAACCAGGAGCCCCCGTACAGCAATCACCACACTGACTACATTCAAAGCGTAATCCATCGGTATACCAGGGCGTTTCGCTCGTCAAAATAAATACTCTACAGTTTCAGCGGTGGAAAGTAACGATTCCAATTATAGCGATTAGTAAAACTTTATCGATTACCTCAAGATTATGGACTCAGAACTCGATGGAAATAGTGTGGGCGCCGTGCGTTTTGGATAAAAATGCGCGAAAAGCGCTCGAAAACAGACCACAAACTACCAAGGAGGACGGCAACACAATCAAGAGAATTGAAATCCACAGGTTAGTCTATTTGACTTAAATGCCTGTGATTTCTACACTTAGAGCGTTCTCAAAGCACGACACTTGAACTCCTGTAACACCTTCGTTCATTGGAAAATCGATCTTAAAATCATGCCTCGAAGCAAGACAAAAAAAGATATCGTTAAAACCATTGCCGAAGAATCCGGACTGTCACAGCAAAGTGCCAAAACTCTCGTTCAAAGGACCTTAAACTCGATCGTTCAGATGCTTGCCGATCATGGCAGAATCGAACTAAGAAACTTCGGTGTTTTTGAGTGCAAAGAACGCAAGGCCAGAGTTGGCAGAAACCCCAAAACAGGTGAACCGGTGGATGTTCCCGCCAAATTTGTTGTCACCTTTAAGCCGGGAAAAGAAATGGAACAAAAGATTCGAGAAGCCAACCCTATTGGCTGGAACCTCGAAAGTTTCCAACTGCCACTGGGTGAAATTCCAACACCCTTGGACTCGGATGACTCCGAACAATCTCTGCCGCCAATCTAATCTCACAAAGTCGTATTGCAAGCCTCCTACTAATTGTGTACTTATACGCGACCGTTCAGTGATTTCGTTATCCACGAATAGTCGAAACAATAACCAATCCAGGATTATGGCAATCAATCTGGATAGCTAATCAGGACGATTAGCTCACGACCTTCAAGGAGGATTTACAATGCGACGCATGTTTTACGCCGTATTACTTTTCGCCGCACTCAGCACAAGCGTAGGCTGCATTATTCCTGCATTTTCAGGAGACCGGGCACGCCGTACCCAACAATTGATCTTCACATCTGAGAATCAGCGTCAGATTTTGAACTTTTGGGAACGCTTCTGGCATATGGACCAACCGGACCACATGGCTCCACAGCGTGTCCATGGTGGCGTGATTTAGATAGCACAGTCACCCTGTGCTGAAAACGCATCTATCCTCGAACGATAGCCTTGCTACGGACTTATCAGCCGTCGTTAACCCCTCCAGGGGTCGCGAAACAATGATTGCCATAATTGAGAAACTTTCGATGTCAGGTTAGATTACCTTTAATGGTATTTCTAACTTAGGCATCGTTTTTTTTGGGCCATGACCGTGACAGAGACTTTAGCGGATTCCAACTTACAGGTACAACTGGGCAGGCTGACGCTTCCCAATCCAATTCTGGTGGCATCCGGAACTTTTGGTTATGCCCGTGAGATGGAAAAGATTGTTGACCTGTCACGACTTGGGGGGATCGTCCCCAAAACGATCACTACCGAGATGCGAGTTGGAAATTCGCCTCATCGTACCGTAGAGACATCTTCCGGCCTGCTGAACTCAATTGGCCTGGACAACGATGGGATCGATGCCTTCATCGCCCACCACCTGCCTTACTTATCTCAACAGCCCGCGCCGCTTATTGTTAGCATCGCAGGTTCGAGCGCTGAGGATTATATCTCACTGGCGTCACGCCTTGCCGAGCACGGCGGTGTTGACGCGCTGGAACTAAATATCTCGTGCCCAAACGTTGCACACGGTGTCGACTTTGGTAGTAACCCAGCTCTCTGTGAACAAGTCATTAAAAGTGTGCGAGACAACTGTGATCTGCCGGTACTAGCCAAATTGACACCTAATGTTACGAGCGTTGTAGAGATTGCGGAAGGCGCAGCAAAAGGCGGGGCGGATGCTGTCTGTCTAACCAACACACTGCTCGGTATGGCGATTGATTGGAAAAAACGCAGGCCCATCCTTGGTAATGACATGGGAGGTCTGAGCGGCCCGGCGATTAAGCCGGTCTCGCTTCGATGCGTCTTTCAGGTAGCAGCTGCCGTGGATATCCCCATCGTTGGGATTGGAGGCATCGCTAACCTTGATGATGTAATGCAATTCCTCGTCGCCGGAGCTTCCGCCGTGCAAATTGGAACCGCAAATTACTATGCCCCAACCATTACAATGAAACTACTCGACCAATTACCGGGAGCATTGAACGAAATTGGAGCGAGTTCCATTTCAGAGATCGTGGGAACGGTCAAATCGAACAAAAGCTAGTTTACCCATTGGAAAGACAAGAGTAACCAACAGAGCCATGCGAGTACTTTCTGGTATCCAACCAACC
>MDSW01007057.1_pt1 | contig 15382 bp, 14 predicted proteins | sample 811171 | NCBI WGS metagenome assembly MDSW01 (sample SAMN05326641, study PRJNA326480) | marine metagenome | isolation source: seawater | place: Atlantic Ocean: North West | collected 2012 | reverse complement strand
TGAATGAGCGAAAACCAGCCTTCCTTGGCTTCACTTCTAATCAAATTGATGAAATTAAGGGTTATTGTTCTCCTTCAGATTACAGCTATTTGTGCAATTCTTGTTCACGATTCACTTGCCCGATACGATCTTATCGACATTGAGCGTACTTGGTTTGACACACTATGGACTTCTTTGATCACTCTGGTTGGAGGTACCTTGTCTGCTGGAGGTTCTAACGCGATCAATATGTGGTATGATCGTGATATCGATGCGAAGATGCGACGAACCCAAAAGCGACCGTTACCAATGGGTCAACTTCAACCAATGACAGTGTTGTTGTTTGGTATATTCATTTCAATAACAGGATCCTCATTATTCTTTTTATTGCATTGGAAGGCAGCCTTTTGGTCGTTCTTTTCGGTCGGATTCTATGTATTCATCTACACGATGTGGTTGAAGCGAAGAACGCCACAAAACATCGTGATTGGAGGCGCTGCAGGAGCAACACCGCCTCTGATTGGATGGGCAGGAGCAGCAGCAGATTCGATCAATTCGATGAATCCACTAGACCTTGGATCTCCAATTCCATGGATGCTTTTTGCTTTGATTTTCTTCTGGACGCCTCCGCACTTCTGGGCGCTCGCATTGTATCGGTCAGGTGAATATGCCGAAGCTAATGTACCCATGATGAATGAGGTTAAAGGAGCCAAAAGGACGGTTACAGAATCTAAATTCTATTGTGGAGGGTTGTTTCTATTGGGTTCAGTCCCATGCTTTTGGCCTGAATCAGGTCTTCCACTTTTGTGGGCATTCGTTGCAGGTGGTCTCACGGTCTGGTATGCTCTATCTGTATGGCAAATCGATGTGAATGAACCACTGGATGAGAACGGTCGTATGCCAAAAGCTGCAAAGTCGTTTTTCCGTTCTTTAGCCTATCTAGGAGCAATGTTCTTTTCACTTGTATTGATTTCGTTTATCCCTCCAACGTGGTTGGGAATCCTAGGTCCGTTGGCATAAATGGCGCGGTGAGGGAGATTCGAACTCCCGAGGGATTTAACCCACTGGATTAGCAATCCAGCGCAATGGCCAGGCTATGCGATCACCGCAGCGAAGCGAGCCACTAGAAGTTTGGTCATGAATATGACGGTTCAACTTTCAACCAAATCATTCGAAGAATTCTTCGAACTCATCGGCCATGTATCGTGTCGCTTGATTACGCTTTCGAGCAGCGACAACTCGCTTTAATCGAGCACGTCGCTTGATCGTAATTGGAATGAATAATGCATTGAAAACGACGAGAAGAAGGACTGCAATACCCGCTATTTGGAATTCGCCGACCTTCGTGTAATCCAACACATCTTGGAACCATTGGACGCCAAGAGGAGGTTCAGGAGGTGCTGGTTCTTCTGGAATCAGATGTTGGTTGTAATCCCACCACTGGTCTTGAATATTCACACGCAGTATGTTTGCACTCGCAAGTCCAAAGGTGTTTTCGTTTCCTCTGGAATCAACTGGAGCGAGTACATAGTAGTAGGTTCGAAGTGGACGAATTCCATCTACTTCTAGTCCAGACTGATTGAATGTCCCTTCTTCTCCTTGCGTTCCAACGAGACCGGTTACAAGCGGCGTTGCATATTTGAGGTCTATGTCGGTAGGCTCCATATCCATTCGATAGATGTTCCATGTTACTCCCCCATCCTCTTCGTTAGCAGGCCATGTCCATGTCATGTTCAGTTCATAACAAGCGTTCCAGTTCTGTTGCATGCTGAAACACTCAGATGAATTTGTAAACCGGTATGTGTAACTAAACGAAGACACTGCGCTTGTAGGGGGTAAAGCATCACCACATAGCCTTGAGTTGTCCGATTCACTCATTACGACATTGATTCTCATGGTGTCTGGAACGCCTGCCCGATTTGTTGGTAGAATCGCATATGATGCACAGGTTCCAGTTTCGAGAGGAATAGGATCGATCCAGCTTTCCGATTCGGTTGGCAACAATTCAACAGCAGCGCCAGTAAGCAACTCATTCCAGAGATTGGCATTTGTTTCAATTTCAGGATCCGGGAAGATTGTACCTACTGATTCGTCTACGGTCAATCTGTAGATTTGCCAACCACCAAGATATGGGTTTGTAATATCTCCTTCTGGAGTCCAGGTTAGTTCGATGGCTCCTCCGGCCAATTTGTTGTGCGAAAGGTTTGCAAGAGAAACATTCGGTTGAGGAAGTGCACCGGTGATAAGAACGATTGTGTTGGAGTTGAGATTCAAACTGATATTTTCAAGACCATCATAACTGAAGTAGTCTGGTGATTCAAGGTAGTCCCAGTATGAATCATCCAATGAATTTAGTTCAAGGAATTCGACCGAGTTGTGAGGAATCGAATCGGGAAGCAACGCCGAGAGATTAATGTCAAGATTTAGTGATTGCAATTGGGCGGGTTGCAGTTCGTTATCGAGTTGCATGACCTTGAAATCCATGATCATTAACGGTTCTTTTCCTCCTGCAATGTTGTACTCAAATCCTTCAATGGGTAACATTACATCGTACACAAACTGTGCCTTGTCCAAAGAAACTGCAGAACCCGTCATCAGAGGTTGCTCTTGGATGACAACCTCGTCGATGATGGATATTGATGCATGTGCTTCAGCAGTAAATCCAAGAGCGTCTTCAACATATAATCCAACATCGTAATCTTTCAACGGGAATGAGGATAGGTTAACAGAAATTGATTTTCCACTTCCCAGGTCGATGACAGTGTCCAACACCCAAGTGTAATTCAACGGAGCGGCAGCCACGCTATTGGTAATCGCCGTCAACTCGATCGTATCCGCGGTCGTATATGTTCCTGATACTGAATTCATCGTGATGAGTGGAAGAATCTCGCCTGCAAGAATCGATGTAAACTCGATCATTGTGTTGTCTGAGGGTCCCGTATCAGGGCGACCGTCAAACGTCGTTGGCATGTATATGCGAAGTTCTTTTCCTTCACCAACCTTGGTGAGATTGTACATGCATGTGGATGATTCACCAGGTCCGAGTTTATCGATAGAACACGTGTCGAGGTACTCGGATTCTCCAACGGCATCAAACATCTCAAAGGCGATGGTTATGTCTTCAACGGTAAAATTCCCGATGTTCTCAACATCTACCGAAAGCATATTTTCGCCGAAGTAGTAATTTGGCGATGAGGGGTTGTGGGAGGGGTACATGCTCGCAATTCTCAAATCGAGTGTATTATCGAGAACGATTTCAACTTGAGCTAGGTCGTTGTAGTCGTTTAGATCGCCATCATAAGCACTAGCACTATCAATAAGTCCAAACTCGAAGATATATCGACCAGGTACGGAATAGTTTAGAGCGGGGAGAGAAGTAGTGTACGCTTGCTCATAACCTCCAGAAGGCAAGGAAGTAACACTATGGTTTTCTGTAGCGACAAGGGTTCCGTCAAGTTCACGTAAATTCCAACCCATGTAAGCGATTAAGCCACAACTACCACATGTGTTGACGGTGCCAGAAACACTCATGATGTAATCTTGGTCAGTATTCAAAATGAATTCATCATCGTAGATGTGTAAGCCAGAGAGTGTATCTCTTGGGTCTTGGTCTTGATCCACAGAAACATCGCTATATTCTGCGGTCAAATTGATGTTGTATGAATGGACATCGTCACTTGTATCAACATCAGCGTAGCTAAATTTGAACACGACAGTAAAGGTTCCAGTCATGCCAGAAGGGTACCATGCTGTTGAATCGCTAAAATTACCAACATCTCCATTCAACAGGCCATTGATACTGATTTGACCATTGGCGACATCGTTTGAAACACATTGCGTTGCGGTTTTGAATCCTTGACAAACATACCACTCCATCGCTCGCGTAGTAGATTGAGGGCTAAGAGCTTGATTCTCAATTTCTGCGGAAAAGGTGATTGGGTCGAATGCAGGATAATGCCTGTCTTCTACTGGGCTATGCCCTGACAATATTGCAAGATCGACTTGGTCAACCGCCGCCGCGTATGGTACAGCGAGAAGGGCCGAGAAAAGCGACAGCATCATCAATGAAACCAAGCTAATGCTTGTTTTTTTCTTCGCAACAGCCATGGGCTCCGCTCCTGTCATCATACCATGGTCGCATGGATGATTCAAAGACTCATCGCATAAATCAGAATGAAATCAATTGATTCGAACCCTCAATTTGTTTGGCAACGTTCATGACGCCCCTAGTCTTGGTCAATGCATGGGAGGAGGCGATTGGTCACATCTACGTGACGATGAGGACGGATTGACTGCTGTTATCGAATTTCTTTCAGCCTTCACTCTCTTCTTGATGATATTGACAGCCTTCATGTCTCTTGCCCAACTTGAAATGGGTTCTAATGACACCGAAATTGATCAAGTGGATCAAGCCGTCGTTTCAGGTCTTGACCGGCTTACGAGCAGTTCTGGTTGGTTCGTACCCAGTGATGGCGATGATGGCTATGATTATTCCAATTCAACAGAAGATTGGCATCTTCAATCTGCAGAAGTCTTGGAGAAGGGACGTGTTCAAACTGGATTAATGAGCAATAATCAACTCGATATGAGCCGTGTCTCTGCCCTTTCAAACGTTACATTGGCCGGTTTTTCCCAAGGGCTTGGATTGGACGAGGATTTAACGGCGTTTTTACGCATCTCGATTTATGCCTCCGATGACGAAGATCGTATTGGATTAAATCTATTTGAGGGCGGCGCAAATCTCAACATAGCTCGCATGGCCTCAACCGCCTCAAGTACGGTTCGGATGGGATCTGAATTAGTTTTGATTACGCTGGAGGTCCATGACTCCAGTCGCACCAATGAAAATCTGATTCTCACCGAGGTTATGGCAAGGCCAATTAGTGGTGGCCCTGAGTGGATTGAGGTCTACAATGACAATGCCTTTGCTACAAGCCTCTATGGTTGGTCGTTCAACACCTCTTCTGGCTCAACATCCAACGAAGTGTTGCTTCAGCAAGGCGTTATCAGCGGGCATTCGGTTGCTATCTTCACCGGTTCGTTATCATCTCAAGAGCAAGGCAATGCTTCACAGATGTTCGATTTGGGCCAATACGGATTACTTGGAACAGGTTCGATGAATCTACTCGATGATGGTGCTGGAACGGTTGAGTTGAGGTTTACTCGGCCTGGGCAAATCAACCCAATCACGTTTGCAAAAGCAGAATGGGGTGGGCAAACAGGTCTTCTGATGAATCTCAATCAAGTGATTGTTTGGGAAGGTGGAAGCACAATGTCCTCTACATCGTGGGCCGTTCAATCCGATGCGACGCCCGGAGATGTGTTCTTTGAACCATCAAATGCTTCATGAACTCGGTCGAACTGGGATAAGCGATAGCCGTGCAAGCCCCATCGACATATTCCCGAGACCGCTGTGTGACAGGCATCCATGGTCTCGATGAAATTCTTCGAGGGGGCATCCCATACGGTTCGACAGTTTTGGCTTCTGGAACGTGCGGTTCGGGTAAGACGACACTTGGAATGGAATTCCTCGTGCGTGGAGCACTCGCAGGTGAAGCATGCGCTCACTTTACAGCAACGGAACCTTCTGTCAAGTTGCTTGAAAACATTCGCCAATATGCATTTTTTGATATGAACATGGTCGATACTGGATTGATCAACGTATTCGACATGGACGTTCTTTATTCATGGCTAGGTCTTGACAAATCGACCTTCGATTTGGACGATGTTCACGCACTCATCAAATCCATCACAGATATTGTCAACACCATCGGCGTAACCCGTCTTGTGATTGACTCTGTAACAACACTCTGTTACAAGATTAAGTCTGAACAACTGATTCGTGACTTCCTTTTCACACTTGGAAAGAAACTCGCAACACTTGGATGTACTACCATTCTTATTGCAGAAATCACCTCTGCAACAGAGAATGCCCACTGGTCTTCATTCGGTGTCGAAGAAGCAATTGCAGATGGCATTCTTGTCATGGGTGATGTAGAACGAATGGGGCACCTTCTTCGATTCCTACAAGTTGTCAAGATGCGAGGTACAGCGCACAGTCGTGCCAAGCACGCTATTGAATTAACACCTCTCGGGGTAATGCTAACGCCGATGTTGAAGTGGGGTGCTCAAAGCGATAAAGCATCTAGATGGGGGGCATAATCATGTTTGAACTCGATCAGCGAATCGCTGAACAACTCTCAACAATTTCACTCAACAGTTCGGTTCAAGTTCGATGTGGAAACTCAAACGCCTTCATGGTCACTGCCAGTACCATGTTGCCACTCATGCAGATGTTCGAGATGGGAGGTGTTTACATATCCGCAAGCCGAGGAGCGGTTGAAATCATCCAAGCGTTCGAATCTATCGGTGTTGATGTTTCCAATATTCAATTCATCGATTTAGTCTCATCAGGAATTCTTGGAGGCACGGATGTAAACTATCCAAACATCCACTTCGTTGATAGTCCGATCATGCTTGAATCGGTCCTCTTGCGCACGCTCTATATTCTTCGTACAACGGGATCTCAACGTAATTTCGTTTTCCTCGACAGTGTGAACGCATTGGCGATTTACAATGAAGACCGAATGCTAGCGGAGTACCTTCACACCTTCATCAACACCTTCCGACAGCGCGAGGTTCTATCCGTCATTCTCAACGTTCCTGACCAGACACCGCCTCTGGTTCTATCAAATCTTGATTTGTACTGTACAGATTTGGTCGATCGTGGCCAGGTGGTTATTCACTGAGGAGGTTGAATTATGCGAAAGAACATCACATTCGAGAAAGAAGATGAGGAATTCTTCGGACAAGTCGGCTCCTTTGGCGTTCCCAAGTTCGATAACGAGATGCACGGAGGCGTACCTCGCGGTTTTACCATGGTCGCATTCACAGAAACAGGGTCAGGTGCAGAATTGTTTGCAAAGCAATTCATCTCTCCTGCCGAGGAATCTGAGAACACATTGTATGTCTCGACCAACGAAGCACAACCTGAAATCGTTCGTGTATTCAAAAAATATAATTGGCCACTAGACATCAACGTCCGAACAATTGGGGAAGAATATAACGCGAATGTTCTCGAGCGAGAACTTCTCGCAAGTAGATACCGATTGGAAGGTTTTCAATTGGAGGATATTCAACGTCTTGCCCAAACACGTTTTGTTGAAGATTCGACACAAGATTACCTGACCGAAGTAACGAATGAAATCATGGCGCTTGGGCCATATTTTAGAGCGGGAATCGATAGTTTAGATTTCTTCCTTCAGCGTGATGATCCCAATCGTGTAGTCGCCATGATTCGTATGCTTCAAGCGCATACTCAGATGTATCGAGGTCTTCTCTTGCTCATAGTCTCTGTTAACGGCCTTTCCGCTTCGGTCCGTCAAGAACTTTCGAGTATTGCTGACATGGTTTTGACCTTCGGTGTACGAACCGTTGGTTCTGATTTTGAAACATCAATGATCGTCTCAAAGTTCCGAAATGCTCCAGAGAATCTGAAGATGCTTGTTTTCCGCGTTACACCGGAAGAAGGTATTACTCCAGAAACGGTAGAACGTATCGCCTGATAGGTCTCGTGGACAAAGCGACACCTCCAAAGAGGGCGGAGTTTGCGGGTGAATCATGTCCAAGCGTTCTGCGACCGGCGGATTCGACCCGTCGGGAATCGATTTGGATGCTTGGACAGAATTGGAAGAGCAACTAGAAGCTACTATTCCGAACTACGACCGCGTAAACCGTTTGATGACTTTTGGACAAGACAAGCGATGGCGAAGAAATGTTCGCAACCATGCAACTGAAGGAATGAAAGTCCTCGAGGTTGGATGCGGCCCTGGGAGTTTTGCGGAAGATCTTATCGGGCTTGATGTCACCTGTCTTGATCCTTCCGAAGCTATGTTGAAAGTTGCTAAGAAACGAGTCGATGCAGCACGTGCATCTCGAGGAGAGGAACCGGCTGCTTACGTTCAGGCGCTTGCGGAGGATATCCCTCTGGATGACGATTCTTTTGATATGGTCTTCTGCTTATTTTCGTTCAGAGATTTCCAAGATAAGAAAAAAGGTTTGGAGGAGATATACCGAGTTCTCAAACCAGGTGGGCAATTGGTTATTTGTGATGCAGGGAAAGCGAACTATTTGCATGGTCTTGCGGGACGAATCTGGATGAGTACAGTTGTCCAATGGATGGCGCGTTGGGTCACGAAAACAAAGGATCATCCATGGAAAGGATTGGCTCGCTCCTACACGTATTATGGGACTAACAGATACTACCGAAACATGATGAAGGATGTAGGTTTTCAAGATGTCTCGGGCCGACTTTTGTATCCATTTTTGATGTCTAGCCGATTTCGAGGACGAAAACCGCAATAGTGAGGCTTGATTCTTTGAACTGAGGACTCCATTAGCCTCATAAACCTCCTCCCAGTCGCATTTTCATAGTGGTTGTTATGGGAATGGGAAAAGTCCTCCAAAGCATAAAAAAAGCCGAAATGGCTGCTGAACAAACCCTTGCCGATGCACAGGCTGAATCCAATAAAATTCTGAGCGATGCTCGACGTGATGCCTCGGACCTAATAACACAAACAACCGAAGAAGCACAGACTTCGATTCAAACTATTTTGGATTCAGCTCGTGAATCAGCCATGAAGAATGTAAAGGCTGTTCAGAAAGATGGGGGAAAAGCGGTTTCATCCGTTACAACAGATGCTACAAAGAATCAAGATGCGGCTGTTGATTTGATTGTTGAAAAACTCCTTAATCAATGAAGTGATATTATGTTTTCAACGGTCGATATGTCTAGATTGACATTGGCGGCACCTGTTGATTCTATGCATGATGTGATGCGTGCATGTTCTGATTTGGGTTGCGTACACATTGAAGATTACACTCACTTTGAAGAAGGTATTGGAGTCGGACAAGCAATTCAAAATCAGGATGCTGATTTAGTTAGTTCTTTGCTTCTAAAAGTTAGAGCTGTACGCAGTGCTATATCGGTATACAATTCAAAGGGTTCGGTTTCATCAAAGGTTGCAAAGAGCCTTGTAGAAAAGATGTCTTCAGAATTGGATAATGCCTTACAACTTATCGAAGAGATTCGAGAGTCAGAAGCAGAGATTGCTACATCAGAAGATCAACTTCGAATTTTTGAGCGTTTGGCGCCATTGGAAATTTCCCTTGATTTACTATCTGGATACCAGGGGGTTGAGATATATGTGGCAGAAACACAGAACTCCTCTAAAGCGCACAAGGTGTTTGCTGATATGGCTAGCAGGATAGAATACTTGTGCCCAAATGGCCTTGTAGCGGTCGCTTGTGCTCCAGAAGATGCAGCCTCCGTTCAAATCGCGTTGGCGGAGTTAAATGCTAAGGCAATACAGATTCCAGCGGTAAAAGGTACGCCAAAAGAGAGGGCTATGGAGGCTAAGAAATCCATAGCAGAATCACAATCAGCCAAAGACTCAAACCAACAAAAGTTGGATAAATGGGCGAAAGAGAATGGTTCAAACTTGGTTGTAGTTGAAGAATATTTGCAGCGAGAGGATGCTATCTACACATCCCCTACCTCCTTGGCGGTGTCAAATCAGGCATTCGCTCTCGATGCATGGATTCCAACAGAGAACACCGGAAAAGCTCGCTCCAAACTCAAGAATTTGGCCTCACATCTCGAAATCGAAGAGCATGTTGACGATCATCACCACGATGGCCATGATGACGAACATCATGGATTGGAACCTCCAGTTGAATATGATACAATCGATGCAACTCGTCACGCCTCTATGCTAACGAACTTGGTTGGACGTCCAAAGTATGGTACGATAGACCCTACAAGTATGATAGCATTCACTTTCCCCATCTTTTACGGTTTGATTCTGGGTGATGCAGGATATGGAATTTGTATAATTCTACTCGCTTTGCTACTAAAGGCCAAACTTGGGCATGATCCGATGGGTGCGATCGCTTCACGTATTTTGATGAATATGGGTATTGCAACCCTAATCGTTGGGATTCTTTGTGCTGAAGCATTTGGATTCGTGATTGAAGATTGGTCGCCATTTGCTGCATTTTATGATATGCTTTACAATTCAACCCATAATCTGCTCGAAGGAACAGTCTTTGCAGAATTGTTTGGCCTTACCCATACGTATCTACCATTCCATCGCGCAGGAGGGGCTCTACAAGACTACATTCTGTTATCTATTTACCTTGGATGTGCACATCTTCTTTTGGGATTCATTATTGGATTCATCAACGTCATGAAAGCGCATGGCCCAGTTGCTGCTTTCTTTGAGAAGGGTTCTTGGCTATTGATTCTAATCGGTGGTTCTGCTCACATTCTACGTTTCATAACCGATGATTCCTACGGTACCTTCGAAGGATCAATTTGGTCTGGAATGGTAATAGCAGGAGTTATTTGTTTGATTTATGGCCTAGCAGTTTACGAAGGCTTTGGATGGCTCGGTGGAATCATTATGGGGCCGATCGAAACGTTCGGACTATTGGCAAACACTCTTTCATATCTGCGAGTTATGGCAGTCGGAGTAGCCGGTGTCAAGATCGCAGAGGTTGGGAATAACATGGGATTCGCAAATATGGCAGATGCCATCTCAAGCGGTGATATTCTAGTTGCAATTTTGTGTCTTTTGATTTGGCTTGGAGTCCAAATCTTCGCACTCGCTCTTGGATTGCTCTCACCGAGCATCCATGCCATCCGTCTACACTTTGTAGAATGGATGGGCAAGTTTTACGATGGCTCAGGCAGGGCTTTTGCCCCGCTTGGCGGTCAACCCCTCCACGTGGAGGGGAATGCATAGTCCACTGGACGTTAAATGGAGGTAGAAAAAATGAACAAGAATACCCTAAAGAAAAGCCTACGAATGATGATTGTACTCGGCGCATTGGTCCTGATTGCTCAGGGCGCTGCTGCTGCTGAGGGCGAAGAAGCAACTGAAAGCTGGGGCAAGGACATGGGAGCAGGTATTGCTCTAGGTCTTGCTGGTCTCGGCGCAGGAATCTCTCAGGGAAGCATCGGCAGCGCAGCTGTCGGTATGCTCGCTGAAGACTCAAGCAAGTTTGGTCCTGCACTCATCTTTACGGCTCTTCCTGAATCGATCGTTATTCTCGGTGCATTACCACTCTTCCTTTGAAGAAGTGGTGCGACAGACCAGTTCTGTTGAACCGTTGGAGATGATTATATGACACTTGAAACACTTGCGAAAGATATCGCGGCATCTGCTGAGGCGCAAGCCAAGGCTATGCTAAAAGATGCCAAAGCGGAAGCAAATACAATTACTGCAGAAGCCGAAGCAAAGGCATCATCGATTAGAGATGAAGCAAATGCACGAGCTGAGCGTGAAGCGGAACAGATCTCTCAAGAAATGGTCGCTAGCGCTCGGCAAGGGAATCAGAAGGAGTTGCTAATCGCACGCCGAGGTGTGTTAGATGCAACATATGAAGCTGCAAAGGCAAAACTAGCCGACCCAGGAATGAAGGGTCGTGCTACACTTCTGAAGACTCTGTTGAAGCATGCTGAGAAGATTTCTGGAAAGGACTACGTACTACGGCCTGTATCTGTAGATGCTGCTGTATTGAAGAAAGATGTAGGATCTCGCACTGTTGGTGGCGAGATAAGTGGCTTGGGCGGTTTCATGATGGAAGCTGCTGATGGGTCTGTATCCTTTGATTTCCGATTTGATACGCTTTTGGATAGAACTTGGAACGATGAACGCGCTGCGATTAATGAAACACTATTTGGATGAGGGATGATAATGCTGCTGGAGAATACACCATACGTTGCTGCACGGGCCAAAACCCGTCGACAAGCATTGATGGATAAGTCCCGGTTGCGTCAATTGATCAATCAATCCCCTGATCAACTAACCAATTCTGTTGCAGAAAGCGGTTATCAAAACGAGATTAATCTATATGCTTCTCGTTATTCTGGTGGAGATTTAGTCGAAGCCGCATTAACCCATAATCTTGAGAATGAATTGGAAAAGATCTTGTCTTACTGTAATGGTAGGGTGAGGACTATTGTTGAAATTTATACCAGTCGCTATCAATATCAGAATGCTAAGGCAGTTCTTAGAGCGGTAGCAAATGACATCGATGCGGAAAAACTCAGTAAGGATATATTGCCTGATTTGAATGAGATAAACACTCCATGGATTAAGATTCTAGAGAATGCTGATGATCTCAGGTCCGCAGCGCAGCAAATGCGTAGAAAATCGTTTGGTTCAGCATTGACAAATTTACCTGAGAGTGCTGGTTTAGCACAATATGAAGATGCCCTGGACAAGCACTATTTCGCGTCCGCGCTATCCTCATTATCACATAGTAGTAATGATGCAAGATATTTACGTAATGTAATTGCAACCGAAATCGACCATCGAAATATACTAAATGTTCTAGAAGCATCTACTTTTGGTATCGAAGGAAATGACCTGCTAGATGAACTTCTACCTGGGGGCCGATTGATGCCTAAGCGTTCATTATCTTCTATCGCTAATGGAGGCAGAGATGCTATGTTAGATCTGTTGAGAAGTAATTCCAGATTTGATATTGCAGGGTTTGAAGCCGCATTAGAAAACGCTGAAAAAGAAAGATCTTTGGATTCGGTTGTTACATGGCTTCATATTAGAGAATATGCGCAATTGCAGAGGATGAGCTACCTCCATCCTGTATCTGCATTGCCTATTGTACATTATGTGGCTATGAAAGTCAAGGAGGTCACAGATCTTCGTATGATAGTTCGTGGCCGATTAGCGGGATTGCCGCCAGAGATACTTGAGGCACACGTATTATGAGGTGATATTATGGAAATAGCAGTAGTAGGATCACCTGAATTTACACTTGGATTCCAGTTGGCTGGAATCTCTACACTTTACAATCCAGAAGAAGAGGAGGAACGTATCAAAGTGTTCCGTTCTCTTCTAAATTCAAAGGATGTTGGAATCGTAGTTGTTGACTCCGCGGTTCTAGCATCTTTGCCAGATAGATTGCGAGAGCAACTTTCTGGTTCTGTCTCTCCTACCGTTCTTGGTATCGGTACGGAAGAAGACAATTCGCTTAGAGAAACAATTCGAAGAGCGATCGGAGTCGACCTATGGAAATGATGTTCCACAAAATTGGAGGAAAAAAACATGAGTAATGAAGGAGTAATTTACCGAATTTCGGGACCGGTGGTCACCGCAACTGGAATGAGCGCAGGAATGTATGACGTTGTCCGAGTGGGCAATGAAGGATTGATGGGAGAAGTCATCGAATTACACGGTGAAAAAGCTGTCATCCAAGTATACGAAGACACGTCAGGTATTCGGCCTGGTGAACCAGTTATCAATACGGGAGAAACCCTTTCGGTTTCCCTCGGACCTGGTTTGCTAACACAGATTTACGACGGTATTCAACGACCACTTCCGACCTTGGAAGAAGTCATGGGTGTGTTCATTACTCGTGGTGTCGATGCTGATGCGTTTGACCTTGAGAAGAAATGGACCTTTGAAGCAGTCATCGAAAAGGGTGCTGCAGTAGAAGGTGGACAAGTCATTGGTCACGTACAAGAAACCGAAACCATCGTTCACAAGATCATGGTACCTCCTACCATGAGCGGTGTGGTCAAGACCATCAAGTCTGGAGACTTTAACGTCACAGAAACCGTTTGTACGCTTGAGGATGGTTCAGAGATTCAAATGATGCAAAAGTGGCCTGTTCGAACACCTCGTCCTTACCGACAGAAGTATGCACCTGATACGCCATTGATTACAGGTATGCGTATTCTCGACTTCCTCTTCCCACTTGCAAAGGGTGGAGCAGCAGGAATTCCTGGTCCATTCGGTTCAGGAAAGACGGTTACTCAACAGTCACTTGCAAAGTATTCCGACGCTCAAATCGTTGTCTACATCGGTTGTGGAGAGCGTGGAAACGAGATGACAGAAGTATTGGACGAGTTCCCTCACTTGATTGACCCGAACACCGGTAAGCCATTGATGAACCGTACGGTCATGATCGCCAATACATCCAACATGCCTGTCGCAGCTCGAGAAGCATCTGTATACACTGGAATTACCATAGCTGAGTATTTCCGTGACATGGGATATGACGTCGCTTTGATGGCGGACTCCACCTCTCGATGGGCTGAAGCAATGCGTGAGATTTCCTCTCGTCTTGAAGAGATGCCTGGTGAAGAAGGATATCCTGCTTACCTTTCATCCCGAATTGCAGAGTTCTACGAACGTGCTGGTCGTGTTGAAACCAAGAATGGTGAAGATGGATTGGTTACTGTTATCGGTGCTGTCAGTCCACCCGGTGGTGACATTTCAGAACCGGTATCACAAGGTACGCTCCGAATTGTCAAGGTTTTCTGGGGATTGGATGCAGGTCTTGCACGACAACGTCACTTCCCTGCGATCAACTGGCTCAGTTCATACTCTCTGTACCCACAGAGTTTGAATCAGTGGTTCCGCGACAACATTGCACAAGATTTCCCAGAGATTCGAACCCAAATCAGTGGTTTGTTGCAAATTGAAGCGGAATTGCAAGAGATTGTCCAACTTGTTGGTTCAGATGCTCTACCGGTCGACCAACAACTCACATTGGAAGTCGCACGTATGATTCGTGAATTCTTCTTGCAGCAAAATGGATTCCACGATGTTGACGCATACTGTGACATTAACCTGCAATACTCCATGTCCAAGGCCATTCTCAGTTTCCAGGAAGCTGCAAAGAATGCAATGGCTGCTGGTGCACAACTGAATGATGTTGTCAACGTTCCAGCACGAACCGCACTCATGCGTGGCCGATTCGAAAAAGGATACATAGATACTATCGATGACATGGTCAAAGGCATGGTCGATGAAATCGCTGATACTGTGGAGGACAACTAGGACGTGATATTATGACAGGAAAAGAATACCGAACCATTACCGACGTCAAGGGACCACTCGTTTTCTTGAACAAGACCGAACCAGTTGCCTTTGGTGAAATTGTAACCATCCGCCTCGCTGATGGATCACTCAAGAACGGACAAGTTCTCGATACTTCCGATGACCTTGTTATCGTCCAAGTTTTCGAAGGAACTGCAAAGATTGACCGAACCGCTGGTGTTACATTCATGGGCGATGTTTTCAAGCTCCCTGTGAGCAAAGACCTCGTCGGTCGAATTCTCGATGGTGCTGGCCGACCTCGTGACGGTGGACCAGATATCGTTGCTGAAGAAAACGCCGATATTATCGGTGCTGCTATCAACCCATTCAGCCGACAGAGTCCACACGATTTCATTCAAACCGGAATTTCTGCTATCGACTGCTGTACGACTCTCGTTCGTGGACAAAAGTTGCCTATTTTCTCGGCTTCTGGTCTTCCACACAACGATATTGCACTGCAAATCGCTCGTCAAGCAAAGTTGAAGGGAAGC
>MDSW01051003.1_pt1 | contig 15383 bp, 15 predicted proteins | sample 811171 | NCBI WGS metagenome assembly MDSW01 (sample SAMN05326641, study PRJNA326480) | marine metagenome | isolation source: seawater | place: Atlantic Ocean: North West | collected 2012 | reverse complement strand
GTTCCGACTACAGATCGTTCAAAAGGAATTGCTAACAAGGAAAGTCGAATACAAGTTGAAACTCTTGAAAAAAATTGTGAAGATTTTAATGTAACACTTTTTCCTTTATTAGATAAAAGACAAGGGATTGTTCATATTGTTGGGCCAGAACAAGGAATTACCCAACCTGGTATGACAATAGTTTGTGGCGATAGTCATACTGCCACACATGGTGCTTTTGGTGCCCTTGCTTTTGGAATAGGAACAAGTGAAGTAGAACATGTTTTAGCAAGCCAAACATTAATTCAGCAACCTGCTAAAAACATGAAAATTTCAGTTGATGGTAATTTAAAATCTGGTGTTACGGCAAAAGATATCATTCTTCATATTATAGGAGTAATCGGAACAGCTGGAGGAACAGGCTATGTAATTGAATACGCAGGCAACGTAATTCATAGACTAAGTATGGAAGGAAGAATGACTATATGTAATATGAGTATAGAAGCTGGAGCAAGAGCAGGACTTATTGCTCCTGATCAAACAACTTTTGATTACATCAAAGGTAGACCTTATGCTCCAAATGGAGAAGATTGGGATACAGCCATTGCATTTTGGAAGTCTCTTCCATCGGATGAAAATGCAACATATGATAAAGAAATTAAAATTAATGCTGAAGATATATCTCCTCAAATAACATGGGGAACAAGTCCACAAGATGTTGCACCTATTAATGGTAAAGTTCCTAATCCAGAAACTATAAAGGATGTTAATAGAAAAAAAGCTGTAGAAAGATCTCTTGAGTATATGGGTTTAGAACCAAATCAAGAAATAGATAAAATTAAAATAGATAAAGTTTTTATTGGCTCATGTACTAATGGAAGAATTGAAGATTTAAGAGAGGTTGCAAGAGTTGTTGAAGGAAAAAAAGTTTCTGTAGATGCAATGATTGTTCCTGGCTCTGGTTTAGTTAAAGAACAAGCAGAAAATGAAGGTTTAGATAAAATTTTTATTGAGGCTGGTTTTGATTGGAGAGAACCAGGTTGTTCAATGTGTCTTGCTATGAATCCTGATCAATTGAAACCTAAAGAAAGATGCGCTTCTACATCTAATAGAAATTTTGAAGGCAGGCAAGGTAGAGAAGGAAGAACACATTTAGTAAGTCCAACCGTTGCCGCCGCCTCAGCAATCAAAGGATCTTTTGCTCAAGAAAGTGATTTATAATGGAAAAATTTGAAATTTTAAAAGGTATAGCAGCTCCATTACCAATGATTAACGTTGATACAGATATGATTATACCAAAACAGTTTTTAAAAACAATTAAACGTTCTGGCCTTGGAAAAAATTTATTTCATGAATTACGTTATGATATTCAGGGAAATATTAAAAATGATTTTGTTTTAAATTGGGATCCATACAAACAGGCTTCTATACTTATTGCTGGAGATAATTTTGGTTGTGGTTCAAGTAGGGAACATGCACCTTGGTCATTACTGGATTTTGGTTTTAAATGCATTATTGCACCAACTTTTGCCGATATTTTTTATAATAACTGTTTTAAAAATGGAATACTTCCTGTTCGTCTCAAACAAGATAAAGTAGATATATTAATGGAGGAAGCTAAAAATAAAAACGAATTAACAATTAATCTTGAAGATCAAAAAATATTCTTGTTAGATGGTAGTAATATTATTTTTGAAATTGATCCTTTTAGAAAAAAATGTTTGCTTGAAGGTTTGGATGATATTGGGCTTACCCTTCAAAAACAAGATAAAATTTCAGAATATGAAAAAAATCTTAAGTTAACCCACCCTTGGATAATATAAAAAATGATCAGTAAAAAAATTCTGGTTTTGCCAGGTGATGGTATTGGCAATGAAGTAATGAGAGAGGTTCTAAAAATTATTGACTGGTTGTCTAAAACTCACTCTATATCTTTTGATATTTCTGAAAGACTTGTTGGGGGAACTGCTTATGACAAGGAAGGTGACTCTATAAGCGATGTTACAATGCAAGAGGCAGTAGATTCTGATGCTGTTTTATTTGGTGCAGTTGGAGGTCCACAATGGGATAATGTTGAAAGAGAAAAACGTCCTGAGGCAGCTTTATTAAGATTAAGAAAAGAATTAGATCTTTTTGCTAATCTTCGTCCAGCTGTGGTTTTTGATGCACTTTCAGAATCATCTCCACTTAAATTAAATTTAGTTAAAGGACTTGATATTTTAATAATCAGGGAATTAACAAGCGGTGTTTATTTTGGCCAACCAAGGGGCATAACTAAATTAAGTAACAATGAAGAAAAAGCAGTTGATACACAAAGTTATACAACATCAGAAGTAACTAGGATAAGTAGAGTAGCATTTGATTTAGCTAAATTGAGAAAAAACAAAGTAACTTCAGTAGAAAAATCAAATGTTATGGAAACTGGAATGTTTTGGAAAAATACTGTTATTAATCTTCACAACAACGAATATAAAGATGTCGACTTACAACATATGTTGGCTGATAATTGTGCAATGCAACTTGTTAGAAATCCTAAACAATTTGATGTCATTTTAACAGATAACTTATTTGGAGATCTTTTAAGTGATATAGCTGCAATGTTAACTGGTTCACTTGGTATGTTGCCTTCAGCTTCGCTTGGGCCACTTTCTGATAATGGATCTAGAGCTGCAATGTATGAACCAGTACATGGTAGTGCGCCTGATATCGCTGGACAAGGGAAAGCAAATCCACTTGCTATGATTATGAGTTTCGCAATGATGTTAAAGTATAGTTTTAATATGCAAGATGAAAGTAATTTAATTGAAAGAGCAGTGCAGGGAGTTTTATCAAAGGGTTTAAGAACAGCTGATTTAAATGATGGAGTTGAAAAAGTTGTATCTACTCAAGATATGGGTAGTGCTGTTGTTGAAGAATTAAAACAAATTTCAGGAAGTTAAATAATACAATGAGTGCAAAATATAATTTAGCTATAGTAGGTGCAACTGGAAATGTCCGAAGAGAAATTATTCAGATTTTAGAAGATAGAAATTTTCCAATTGATCAATTATATTTAGTAGCATCTTCACGCTCAAAAGGAAAAACAATTGAGTTTAATGGAAAAGAATTAGTTGTTGAAGATTTGGAAGAATTTGATTTTTCAAAAGCACAAATAGGACTTTTTTCCCCTGGTGGAAAAATATCTTCAGAATTTGCTCCAAAAGCCGCTAAGGCAGGCTGTATTGTAATTGATAATACTTCTTATTTCAGAATGAATAAAGATGTGCCATTAATTATTCCAGAGGTTAATGCATCTGATCTTGATGATTTTTTTAATAAAGATGAAAGAAGCAACATTATTGCTAATCCAAACTGCTCAACAATTCAAATGATAGTGGCTCTTAAACCTCTTCATGATAAAGCTATTATCAATAGAGTGGTTGTCTCCACTTACCAATCTGTTTCTGGAGCAGGAAAAGATGCTATGGATGAGTTATTTAATCAAACTCAAAATATTTACACTAATAAAAATATTGAAAAAAATAAATTTACTAAACAAATGGCATTTAATGTTATTCCACATATTGATACTTTTGTTGAGAATGGAAATACAAAAGAGGAAGAAAAAATGGTGAATGAAACTAAAAAGATTTTAGATCAAGGTATAAAAGTATCAGCAACATGTGTTCGTGTTCCAGTTTTTATAGGTCATGCAGAGTCAATTAACATAGAGTTTGACTCCCCTATTAAACATACAGAGGCTATGAGTCTTTTAAAAAATTTCGATGGAATTTCAGTAATTGATTATAGAAAAGATGAGGGCTATGTTACACCTGTAGAGGCTGCTGGTGAAGACAAAGTCTATGTAAGTAGAATTCGAGAAGATGCAAGTATAGAAAATGGTTTAAATATATGGGTTGTTTCTGATAATTTAAGAAAAGGGGCAGCATTAAATGCAGTTCAAATCGCTGAATTAATAATTTCAAAATACTCTAATAATATTTCAGTTTAAATAATGTATTTTCAAAACTATTGTTAATTGCGTTAATCTGTCCTTTTGACAATTTTTTTTGCCACTGATTTTTTTCTCCCTTTCTAAAAAATTCAGACAAATTTGATTTTTCAAAGAAGCCATATTTTTTTTCAATTTTTTTAAGTTTATTAAAATTTGTTGATTCTATTATATTTTTAATCTTTTTTTTCTCGTTAGAAATTTCTATATTAAAATTTTTTTTAAAAAAAATTATAATCTTTTTTAATTCTTTTTCTGTGTCATTTAATAAATCTTCATATTTTAGAAATAAATTAGGTACATCAGAAAAATTTTTCCAAGACTTGTAATGATCTTTCCAACTCAATAGAAATTCAGGCATCAAACCATCTTTTTTTTCTTTTCCCATCAATTGTCCGTTAATCAAAAAATTTATAGTAAAATCAATATCTTTATTCATATAATTAGAATATGACAAAACTATATCCCTAGGATCCCTAGAAATATAAATAAATCCTTTAGTGGTTAATGAGTTTGTATAGTAACTATTATTTATTTTTACCCTAGCATTATGCGTTTTAAAAAAACTAAAATCCCCATCTATTATTTTTAATCTTTTTTGTGCTTCAATCCAATATTTTGAGTAAGTTAGAAATGACTCTTCATTGTATTCATCATCATTGAAAATTTTTCTGTAATCATTTTCAGAAATTTGTTTTATAAACTTAAAATTAGACAATGTATCAAATTTAGGTATTTTCTTTAAAATATTAAAAGATTCTATGTTGCCATTTTCAGTAAAATACAAGCCACATAAAATAAGTCTAACCCATGTATTTCCACTTTTCGGATATGATGAAATCCAAAAGAGACTTTTTTTAAAATTCATAATTGCTATTCACATTTAATATATAATTACTTAACTGTCAGTTTAATTAATTTGGCGGTCTCGTAGGGACTCGAACCCCAAAATTCGGTTCCGAAGACCGACGTGATATCCATTTCACCACGAGACCTTTTGTTTTTTGTAGATATCAGAATAATATATATTAAATTAAAAATAACATTATGACATTTTATCTATCAAAAATCTTATGGTATTTATTTAATCCTTTTAATTTAATAATACTATTAATTATATTATCAATTTTTTTAAAATTTGTATTTAGAATAAAATTTTTAACAAGAATTACTTTTATAATCACGTTATTTTATTTTATTTTAATAGGTGTTTTTCCATCTGGAGATTATTTAATATATAAACTAGAAAAGAAGTTTCATTCATCAAAAATTTTTCCAGAAAAGGTTGATGGAATATTAATATTATCTGGAGCTACAAATCCCAAATTAACCAAAGAATATAATCAAATTTCTTTAAATGACTCGGTTGAAAGACTTTATGAATCTTTTTATTTAATAAAAAAATATCCTGATGCAAAGATAATATTTTCAGGAGGATCAGGCTCTATTTCTAAAAATAAATTAACCCATTCAGAAGTAGCAAAAAAATTTTTTTTAAATTTTGATATCCATTCAGAGAAAATTATTTTTGAAAACAAATCAAGAAATACATTTGAGAACATATTATATTCAAAAGAAATAGCAAAACCAAACGATGATCAAAAATGGATTATTGTTACTTCTGCATATCATATGACTAGATCATTAAACGTAGCAGAAAAGTTAGAATGGAAACTTATTCCGTATGCTGTTGATTTTAAATTACTTAAAAACTTTTATTGGCGACCATCAATGGATTTTTTTAATAATTTAAGTGCTTTTCAGTTTGCATCACATGAATGGGTCGGCTTATTTTACTATTATTTTTTGGGAAGAAGTAGTAAAGTTTTTTAATGACAGACTCTTTGATAAATCTTAACAAAAAAATTATTAGATGCAAAAAATGCCCAAGATTAGTTTTGTTCAGAGAAAAAATAGCAAAAGAAAAGAGAAAACAATATATAAATGAAAAATATTGGGGCAAGCCAATTACAGGATATGGTGATCCAACGGCAAGATTGTTAATTATTGGATTGGCCCCAGCCGCACATGGAGGAAATAGAACTGGTAGAGTTTTTACTGGAGATAGATCAGCTGATTTTTTATTTAGGTGCTTACATGGCGCAAATTTAAGTAACCAGGCAAATTCTGATAATATTAATGATGGATTAGTTCTTAATGATGCATATATTACGACAGCACTAAAATGTGTTCCGCCCGGAGACAAACCTCTTCCAGCAGAATTAAAAAACTGCTTTTCCCATTTTAAGATTGAAATTAATTTATTAAATAACCTAAATACTGTTTTAGCTTTAGGAAAAATTGCATTTGATGCATGTATAAATTATTACAAATCTGACTTTAATATCAAAAACAAAGACTTCACTTTTTTTCATGGATGCAATTATATTTTACCAGATGAAAAAATTTTAGTTGGTTCTTATCATCCTAGTCCTAGAAATGTTAATACAAAAAGAATAAATGAAAAAAAAATGTTAGATTTGTTAAAATTTGTTAAAAAAACCATGTCAAAATAAAATGAATAATAAAATTAAAGAAAGTATTAATTTTTTAATTAATGATTACAAAAGATTGAAAGCAAAAGAAAAAAAAAGAACAATTACTAAAGAAGAGAAAATAGCATTGGATAAATTAGAGAGTTTTTTAGTTAAGAAATGAGTCTTAGTAATATATTTTCTAAAAAGATTTTGCTAACCTTTTTTATATTTGTATTAATAATTTTTTTTTCTTATTTTTTAATAGGCTTTTATATAGCTTATAATATTCTTAAAATTGATCATTCTTGTGGAGCGCATCAAGGATCATTGCCTAATACCTGGGATACATCTCTTGATATTCAAAATTATAAAATTAATAAGAGTATTCAATTAAGAAAAGATTTTGATTCCAAAAAATATCATTTAAACAAATGGCAAGAGGTTAATTTTTCTTCTAATGAAAAAAACATAAATATTAGTGGATGGTTATTTAATTATTATAAAAATCGTCCTATAGTAATTATTGTACATGGTATTTTTCCTAATGGAAAATGCAAACCTGAATCAAATCTCATAGCAAGTTTATTAATTAAAAATCAAATAAATGCTTTAACTATAGATTTAAGAAATTATGGGGAAAGTACTTTTGTTAATAAATATGAGAATTTAGGCCTAACTTCTTATAAAGATGTTTTAGGAGCTTATGAATTTTTATTAAGAAATGGTTTTGAAGAAAATGAAATTGGTTTATTGGGAATTTCTTTAGGTGCAACATCCACTATATTCGCAGCAAAATCTAATACAAAAATTAAAGCAGTTTGGGTTGATAGTTCAATATCAGAATTTAAATTAATTTTAAAAGATGAAATTGCAAGGTATGGCTTTTCTCACGATTTTGGATTGGCAGTAAGCTTTGCCGGTAAAATATTATCGGGAATAGATCCATATAATTTAAGTCCAGCTTTTTCTTTAACTAAGGAACAAAATTATTTTTTTACTCATGGAGAAAAAGATTTGAGAGTTCTCCCTCATCATTTTCAATATTTAAAACAATATTCGAAAGAAAATAAAATAAAAGCTGATTTTTGGTTAGTACCAGATGCTTACCATGTTGATTCAATATTAATGTTTCCTGAAGAATATGGATTCAAAATGAAAAATTTTTTTGAGACACATCTTACTAATTAAGTGCCGGACAATACTAAATCCAGACTGTACCTTGGCAGACACTTCTCTAGTTTAGTTAATAAACTCAATTATCACCCGGCGGGAGTGATTATAATATCTCTAAGCGTTCCTCCGAAGCAAAGAAATCAAGAGTTTTATATGCTAAAAAATTAACATAACTATTATCCGGCAAGTCTAAAATTACTGTCAAAAAAAGATTATTTCAATGAGTTTTTTATAATAAATTGAAAAAAACTAAATTTCCTTAATATAATTTTAGGTTTTGAAAAATATCCACATTTTTATCCACAAATTCACAAATTATTTACAGATTATAAAGACTCAATTTTTTTTGAATTTCTGCAAAAAAAAGCTAACTATACCTTATAATATCAAGTAATTAGATCTGTTTATGAATAATAATCGTCCTTTATCCCCACACCTCACAGTTCACAAGTGGATACTTACTCAGATAACTTCCATTTTACATCGAGCAACTGGTATTGGGAGTTTTTTTAGTATTTTTTTTATTTCTTTATGGTTATTATTTTTCAGTCTGGGTCCATCTTATTACTCAGTCTTTGAATTAATTTTTTTCAACTTTTTTGGTAAATTGATAATTTTAATTATCGCTTTCTGTGTTTCTTTTTATTTAATAGACGAAGTTAGAAGATTTTTTTGGGGATTGGGCCTTGGACTTGATATTAAAGTTGTAAAGGTTACAAGCTATATTTTAATAATCTTTTCTTTAATTTTTACTCTAAGTGTTTTTTTATTCTTGCTATGAAATTTGAAACATATAAATGGATTTATCTACGTATTAGTTCTCCAATAATTATTTTTTTATTAGTTTGGCTAATCTTTAATATTTTAAATATAGAAAATTTGAATTATGAAAACATAAATATTTTTTTTCAAAATTTTACTAATATAATTTTTTTTTCTTTATTTGTTTTATTATATATTCTTCATACAACAATAGAGGTTTATCATTCCATACATGACTATTTTTCAAAAACCAAAAGTGAAAATATATTAAGATTTGCGGTAATTTGTATTTTTTCTTTTGTAGTTATGGTGATATTGTTTTTTTTTCTTAACTCAATTTTTATTAGATGAACAATACTTATAATATAATTAATCATCAATATGATGTTTTGATAATTGGAGCTGGCGGTTCTGGTTTAAGGGCAACTTTAGGTAGTGCTGAGCAAGGACTTAAAACAGCATGCATTAGTAAGGTTTATCCTACTAGAAGTCATACTGTAGCCGCTCAAGGTGGCATAGGAGCAGCCTTAGGCAATATGGGTGAAGATGATTGGAAATGGCATATGTTTGATACTGTCAAAGGTTCCGATTGGTTAGGTGATCAGGATGCTATTGAATATCTTACTTCTAAAGCACCAGAGGCCGTTATAGAATTAGAACATTACGGAATGCCATTCACAAGAACAAAGGATGGCAAAATTTATCAAAGACCATTTGGTGGACATATACAAAATGAAGGAAAAGGAGGTCCTGCAATGAGAGCATGTGCGGCTGCAGACAGAACAGGTCATGCTTTGCTTCATACTCTATATCAACAATCTCTAAAAAATAATGTTAATTTTTTTGTAGAATTCTTTGTTTTAGATCTGATTAAAGATATCGATGGTAAATGTTGTGGAGCAGTTGCTTGGTCTTTAGAAGATGGTAAAATTCATAGATTTCATTCTCACGTAACCATTTTAGCTACTGGAGGATATGGAAAAACTTTCTTTTCTTCAACAAGTGCACATATTTGTACTGGAGATGGTAACGCGATGGCATTGAGACTTGGCTTACCATTATCTGATATGGAGTTTATACAATTTCATCCAACTGGCTTATATGGAATTGGTGTTTTAATTACAGAAGGTGCAAGAGGAGAAGGAGGTTTTTTAACTAATAATAAGAATGAAAAATTTATGGAAAAATATGCGCCTAATGTAAAAGATTTAGCATCTAGGGATGTAGTAAGTCGTGCAATTACAGTAGAAGTTAATGAGGGCAGAGGTTGTGGTTTACTGGAAGATCATGTTATGCTTCATTTAGAACATATCAATGACACAAATTTAATAAAAAAATTACCAGGAGTATTAGAACATGCAAAAGTTTTTAAAGATATAGACGCAACAAAAAATCCTATACCAGTCATTCCAACGGTACATTATAATATGGGAGGAATTCCAACAAATTACAAGACAGAAGTAATTTCTCCAAATGAAGAAAATAAAAATAATGTTTATGAAGGACTTTTAGCTGTTGGCGAAGCAGCTTGTGTATCCGTTCACGGTGCGAATAGACTTGGAACAAATTCATTAATTGACTTAGTTGTTTTTGGTAAAGCTGCAAGTATTACAGCAAATGAGAAAGTTAAAAAATATAAACACTATTCTAAAATAGACCAATCACATTTCGATAATATTATAGAAAGATTTGACATGGTGAGAAATAAAGATGGCAAAATTAAAGTTGGCAAAGTTAGAACTGATATGCAAATAACAATGCAAAAACACTGTGGTGTATTTAGAAATCAAAAAATATTAGAAGAGGGAATAAGAAAAATTAATTCTGTAAGTGAATCATTTGATGAAATTTCTATTTCTGATAAATCAATGATTTTTAATACAGAGTTGGTTGAAGCATTAGAATTAAATAACTTGATTTCTCAATCTAAAGTGACTCTTTTTTCAGCGTTAAATAGAAAAGAAAGTAGAGGAGCTCATGCAAGAGAGGATTTTCCTGAAAGAAATGATATTGATTGGCTTTCCCATTCTTTGGTTTGGCTAAATCATAATCAAAACACTAAATTTGATACTAGACCAGTACAATTACAACCTCTGAGTAATGATATTAAAAGCATACCTCCAAAAAAAAGAGTTTATTAGTTTATCTAGTTATAATATAAGTTTGAATGATGGCTAAAATTTCTTTACCAAAAAACTCCAGGTTTACAAAAGGAAATTACTACAAATTAGATAATCCAAAAAATTTAAAGAAAATAAATATATATAGATGGAATCCAGACAAAAAAACAAATCCTACTATCGATACATTTGAAGTAGACTTGGACAAATGTGGACAAATGGTTCTTGATGCTCTTATATTAATAAAAGATGAAATTGATTCATCGTTAACTTTTAGAAGATCTTGTCGTGAGGGTGTTTGTGGTTCTTGTTCAATGAATATAGATGGTAGAAATACTTTAGCATGTCAAAAAAGCTTAAAAGACTCAAGTGGTGATATAAATATATTTCCATTGACACATCTTCCAGTTATTAAAGATTTAGTAGTTGACCTTAGCAAAGCATTTAAACAACTAGAGTTTATAGAGCCTTGGCTTCAATCTAATTTAGGAAAACCAACAAAAAACGAACAAATTCAATCCTTAAAGAATAGATCAGAAATTGATGGTTTGTGGGAATGTATATTATGTTTTTGTTGTACCACTTCTTGTGTTAGCTATTGGTGGAATGAAGATCAATATCTTGGTCCAGCAGCACTTTTGCAAGCATCAAGATGGGTAAATGATAGTCGCGATACTGAAAAGAAGAAAAGATTGAAAATTATTGAAGAAAAATCAAATATTCATAATTGTCATTCAATTTTAAATTGTGCTAGTTCATGTCCCAAAGGTTTGAATCCAGGAAAGTCAATTGCTAATTTAAGAAAACAAATTGCAACCAATATTTAAAAAACTGTGAGAAAAAAAATATCTTTAATAGGTGCTGGAAATATAGGAGGAACATTAGCACATTTAACTGCTCTTAAAGAATTAGGAGATGTAATGTTAATAGATGTTGTTGAAGGGACACCACAAGGCAAAGCACTTGATCTCTCACAATCTTCTGCTGAAGAACTATTTAATGTTAAAGTTGAGGGCTCAAATAACTATTCTTCTCTCAAAAATTCCGATTTAGTTATTGTTACCGCCGGATTTCAGAGACGACCAGGTATGACTAGAGATGATTTAGTTGAAAAAAATACTCAAATTATTGCAGAAGTGGGAAAAGGAATAAAAAAATATTGTCCCAAGGCCTTCATAATATGCATAACTAATCCTCTTGATGCAATGGTCAGTATATTGCAAAAAACCTCAAGTGTAAGAAAAAATATGTGCGTTGGAATGGCTGGTGTTTTAGACAGTTCCAGATTAAAATATTTTTTAGCAAATGAACTAAATGTATCAATCAAAGATGTTAATGCATTTGTTTTGGGAGGTCATGGAGATACTATGGTTCCTATGATCCGTTATTCTACAGTTTTAGGTATACCAATTTCAGAACTGATAAAAAATAAATGGTGTACTCAAAAAAAAATTAACCAAATAATTGAGAGAACAAGAAATGGCGGTGGAGAAATAGGTCAATTAATGAAAACAGCGTCTGCATTTTATGCTCCAGCTTCTTCAGCAATTTCAATGGCAGAATCATATTTAAAAGATAGCAAAAGAGTTCTTCCCTGTGCTGCTTATTTAAATGGGGAATATGGTGTTAAAGGTTTGTATGTTGGCGTTCCTGTAATAATTGGACGTTATGGAGTTGAAAAAATTGTTGAGTTTGAATTGACCAAATCTGAAAAAAAACAGTTTAATAAATCAGTTAGTGCAGTAAGAGATCTTACAAATTTAGCAACTAAAATACTAAATAAAAATTAATACAAATGAATTTACATGAGTACCAAGCAAAGGAACTCTTAAAAAGTTTTAATTTACCAATACTAAATGGTAAACATTACATTGGAAATTTAGATTCAATGGATAAAGATCTTGATCAAATATCTAATAATTTATGGATTGTAAAATCTCAAATTCATGCAGGCGGAAGAGGAGCTGGTCATTTTAAAAAAGCATTTAATAAAAAAGGAGGAGTTCAAATCGCCAAAAGTAAAAAGGAAGCTATATATTTAGCCAATTCTATGCTTGGCAATGTTCTTGTGACTAAACAAACAGGAATTGAGGGTAAAAAAGTAAATAGAGTATTTATTGAAGCAGGATGTGAAATAGTAAAAGAATTTTATTTGAGTTTAATCATTGATAGAAAAATTTCAAAACTTATGCTGATGTTATCTTCGGCTGGAGGGATGGATATAGAAGAAATTGCTGAAAAAAATCCCAATAAAATTGAATATATACATATTGAAAACTCGAAAGAAATTCAATTAAATAAGAATTTAGAAAATTTGTTAAATATTCAACCAAGTCAATTATCTGAACTAAATGAAATTGTAAATAATTTGATTAAAGCATTTTATTCTATTGATGCATCCAGCATTGAAATCAATCCTTTAGTATTAGACACTAATGAAAAGTTTGTATTGTTGGACTCAAAAATAACTTTAGATGATAATGCTTTATTTAGACATCCAGAATTTGAAGATTTAAAAGATATATCTGAAGAAAATTTTTTAGAACTAAAAGCAGAAAAATATAATATGAACTATGTAAAACTTAATGGCTCTATAGGTTGTATGGTAAATGGGGCTGGTTTAGCTATGGCTACTATGGATATGATTAAATTATACGGTAAGGCACCAGCTAATTTTTTAGATTTAGGAGGTACAGCGAATAAAGAAAGAGCAATTGAAGGTTTCAAAATTATTCAGTCAGATCCAAATGTGAAATCAGTACTTATAAATATATTCGGCGGGATTATTAGATGTGATATGATTGCGACTGGAATTATTGAAGCAATAAGAGATTTGAATTTTAAATTACCATTGGTAATTCGGTTTCAAGGTACTAATGCAGAAGAAGGAAAAAATATAATAAACAATTCTAATTCAAATATAATATCTATAGATGATTTTTCTGAAGCAGCAAAAAAAGCTGTAAAGTTGTCACAATAATATGTCGATTATAATTAATAAGGACACAAAAGTAATTTGCCAGGGCTTTACGGGCGCTCAAGGCACATTCCATTCTCAACAAGCAATCGATTATGGAACTAAGATGGTAGGTGGAGTTACTCCTGGGAAAGGAGGAACAACACATTTAAATCTTCCAGTATTTAATTCAGTCATGGAAGCTGTAGAAAAGACGCATGCTGATGCTAGTGTTATATATGTACCAGCTAAGTTTGCTACAAAGGCAATTCACGAGGCCTTAGATGCAAAAATCAAAATAATTGTATGCATAACAGAAGGTATACCTGTAATTGATATGCTAGAAATCAAAGAAAAAATAAAAAAACAAAAAACTTTGTTTATAGGACCTAATTGTCCTGGATTAGTAACTCCTGACGAATGCAAAATTGGTATCATGCCAGGATTCATACACAAAAAAGGAAAAATAGGAATAGTAAGTCGTTCAGGTACATTGACTTATGAAGCTGTTTGGCAAACAACAAATGCTGGACTTGGTCAAACCACTTGCGTAGGAATAGGAGGAGACCCTATACATGGTATGAATTTTATTGATTGTATTGATTTGTTTTTGAAAGATGAAGAAACTGAGGGGATTTTAATGATTGGAGAAATTGGAGGAACAGCTGAAGAAGAAGCTGCGGAATTTATTAGAAATTCAAATATAAAAAAACCAGTTTCAGCTTTTATTGCGGGCATGTCAGCGCCTAAAGGAAAGAGAATGGGACATGCTGGTGCTATAATTTCAGGCAATAAAGGAACGGCTATTTCTAAAATCAATTCATTAAAAGAGGCAGGGGTTGCTATAGCATCCTCACCAGCAAAACTTGGCGAAACTATGCTTCATGCAATGAATAATAATAATTAATGTACTTTGTTTAGTAATTTTATTGTAATAGCTGTATTAATATATCCAATTTATTGATGAGTGAAATTTTTTTAAATAGTGCCAATGCTCCATATGTTGCAGAAATGTATGTCAAATATCATCAAGATCCTAATTCAGTAGATGAAAATTGGAGTAATTTCTTTAAACATTTAAATGAAGATGACATATCAATAATTAAAGATTTTGGAGGTCCTGAATGGAAAAAAAGACCATCAAATATTATTGAAAATTTATCAATTAAAAAAAATTTAAATAAAGACCTGCAAACAAACTCCGAGTCTTTTCAAAAATCTACATTAGACTCTATAAGAGCGTTAAGACTTATAAGAGCATACAGAATTAATGGACACTTAATTGCTGATCTTGATCCTTTAAATATTGCAAAAAAAGATTTTCATCCTGAGTTAGACTATAAAACATATGGTTTAACTGAAAGTGATCTAGATAAATCAATATTCATAGATGGAAGCTTAGGTTTGAACAGATCTACTTTAAGAGAAATAATTAAAATTCTTAAAGAAACATACTCTTCTTCAATTGGTGTAGAGTTTTTACATATGCAATCACCTGAACAAAAACAATGGGTGCAAGAAAGAATAGAAGAAGTAAGAAATAAAACAAATTTTACTACACAAGGTAAAAGAGCGATTTATCAAAGACTTGCTGAATCTGAATTATTTGAAAAATTTTTAGATAAAAAATTTCTTGGTACAAAAAGATATGGAATTGAAGGTGGAGAGTCAATGATACCTGGAATCGAGCAAATCGTTAAACAATCATGCGTTGCTGGGGTAGAAAATATATTTATTGGAACAGCTCATAGAGGCAGATTAACTCTTTTGACAACTGTTCTTGGTATGCCTTTCAAAGGTGTTTTATCAAAATTTCAAGGTAATTTAAATGATCCAAATGAAGTATTGGGTTCGGGCGATGTTAAATATCATTTAGGAGTTTCTAGCGATAGAGAATTTGATGGAAAAAAAATTCATTTATCTCT
>MDSW01009694.1_pt1 | contig 15385 bp, 16 predicted proteins | sample 811171 | NCBI WGS metagenome assembly MDSW01 (sample SAMN05326641, study PRJNA326480) | marine metagenome | isolation source: seawater | place: Atlantic Ocean: North West | collected 2012 | reverse complement strand
TTCCTTCTTTAATCAAATACTCAATTCCATCAACAAATGCAGAATCTGGTATCTGACCCTCTGCCCACCATCCGGCATTATTTTTCACCCATTCTGGAACAAGAACTGTTAATCCTGCATTTGTTATAGAATTATTTTCAAAGACTTGAATTCTGTGATTATTATAATCGGCAACATATAATCGATTATTTGAAATTAAAACACTATGTGGATGTTTTAGTTGTCCATCTTCTGAACCTTTACTACCGAATTTGTATAGAAACTCTCCTGTTGAATCAAAGACTTGAATTCTGTGATTATAAATGTCTGCAACATACATATTTTCTGAATCATCAAAAGACAAATCAAATGGACCATTAAATTGTCCATCTTCTGAACCTTCACTACCGAATTTGTATAGAAACTCTCCTGTTGAATCAAAGACTTGAATTGTGTGTTGTCTCCATTGTCCAACATAGATATGGCCATTTTCAGCAATTGTAATTCTTGATGGATGTTTAAATTGTCCATCTTCTGAACCTTCACTACCGAATTTGTATAGAAACTCTCCTGTTGAATCAAAGACTTGAATTCTATGATTATCATGATCAGCTACGTATATCTGGTTATCATGAAGTTTTAAAGAAAATGGATGCCCAAATTGTCCATCTTCTGAACCTTCACTACCGAATTTATATAGAAAATTAAATTCCTGTGCATCAATGGGCACAAGCCAACTGATGCTCGTTATTATGAAAGTAAATGAAAAAAATACCATTAATGAAATATTTTTAGATAAATGTTTAGACGCATACAATTGATGTTTTACCTTGAATAGATCAAACATGTGTCGTATGTCCTACATTATTATTTAAGAATATTTAAAAAAAATTTAGGTTTTTTATTATTGGAAACTTAATTTAGGCAAATACCATGCAATTTTTTAGATTTTCTTATTTAGACAAAAATAAAATACTGCTCTACTTAATGCTGATATAAAAAATGAGTATGCTAATCCGACTACCCCTAATGATTGACCCAGTGTAAATATTCCAATAATTAATACTAGCATAGATGTAATATTTGCAACTACTACATAGTTACTTTTTTCCCGTGCAAGAAATTTTGAATTATACAATCCACTGATTGTTGATGGAATAATTGCTAATGACATCAAAGGAATCAATTCGGTTGATTCATTAAAATCTGGGAAAAATATTGGAATCACTTGGGGAATAACTAATGCTCCAATTAATGCTAAAATAACAGAAAATCCTACAGTAATAATTTTAATTTTAGTAGTATCTACTCCACTAGAATCCTCTGGAAGTGTATACTTTCTCACAATTTCTGGTATTATTGCAAGTACACTCAAAACCTGAATTGCAAGATAATAATTTCCAAGTATTGCAAAACCAAATACAGGCCCAATGATTAATCTATCAATTTGATTATTTAGAATAATACTTAGATCTATGAAAAAATTATTTGTTATAAATTTCCATTTAGTTTTTAATAATCCAAAATCTATACTTTGATTTTTAAATCCAGAATAAATTTGACTTACAAATGGTATGAATGATAATCCAATACCTACTAACACTCCTTCAGGGCCTATTAGATAATAGAGAACTAATGCTAAAATGACAAATAGTACTTTCTGTAGAACAAAATAAATAGAATATTTACCATACGCTTTTCTTCCTAATAGTTCTGATACAGAAAGATTGTAGATCACTGCACCAAGAACATAAATTGATAATCCAATATTTGCAAATGTAAAATACAAAACTATCGCGGAAATAAAACTAGTGGATAATGAAAGTAAGTATATTGTAGATTCAATCTTAATTTTTTTTGCAACTAAAACTGTTATTGCCATAGGACCTCCAACAAATGATATTGATGTGGCCACACTTGCAATTGAGATATAAAATCCCAATTCACCATAATTCTCTTCTCCCAATAACGATGCCAAATAGATCCAAAATAATCCCGATATTCCAGAACCTGCAATGTTGGCAATTCCTATAGAGCCGATGTCTTTTAATCCTGGAATATTTCTAAAAATTCCCATTTCATTAAAAGAGAATTTCTGTTACTTGATAAAGTTCTCTATTTTCTAGTTATAATAATACGTAACATTATTGTACTCTACTAAAAAAATCAATCCATGTTTGATGGTAAAAAAATTCTAATTACTGGCGGAAGTGGTTCTTTGGGAATCTCACTTACAAAACGACTATTGAAAACTAATGCTGAAAAAATACGAATTTTTAGTAGAAATGAATCAAAACAAATCGCCATGAAAGAACAAGTAGATGATTCCCGTTTGCGTTTTCTGATAGGTGATGTTAGAGATAAACCTAGATTGACTAGAGCTATGGAAGACATAGACATTGTAATTCATGCTAGCGCATTAAAACATGTCCCAATTGTAGAATACAATGCTTTTGAATCAATTAAAACTAACATTATAGGCAGTCAAAATGTTGTTGATTGTTGTCTTGATGAAAATGTTGAAACAGCAATTTGTGTAAGTACCGATAAAGCTGTTTCTCCATTCAATACGTATGGTGCTACTAAATTATTAATGGAGAAATTATTTATTTCTGCAAATTCATACGTAAATAGATCTGACCATCAAACAATATTTTCTGCAGTAAGATATGGTAATGTTTTAGGTAGCAGTAATTCAGTCATTCCAAAATTTATTCAACAAATTCGTTCAGGAAAAAATATTTCTGTTACACATCCTGACATGACACGATTCACAATAACTATGAATGATGCAATAGATCTAATCTTCTATGCTGCACAAAATAGTCTTGGTGGAGAAGTCTTTGTCCCAAAATTAACTGCATACAAACTAGGCATTCTAGCTGATGCAATAAGGGAACTCTTAGATTCATCTACCGAGATTGAAAGAATACCAATCCGTTCTGGAGAAAAATTCCATGAATATCTAATAAGTATTGATGAGATGAGACATACCTATGAAAATGATGATGTATATCTTATTTTAGATAAAGATATGCATCCTTTAACATTCAGTAAATGGTCTGGTATTACGAAAGCAAATCTTGATGCATATTCTTCAGACAAAGTAAAAATTCTAGAAAAAGAAGAATTGAAAAATCTAATTACGAATGAATTATCTATCTAAAATTATCTGAATTAAAATCTATTAGATAATTTTCTTGATATGTTCGTCTGCAAGAAGATCAAATTCTTCTTTCTTAGATTCTAAGAGTTTTCTGAATTCATCATCATTGATTTCAACATCAACTAAATATCCGCCGTAACTTAATACATCTTGAATATCCTGCTGAAGTGAATCCATATCAATTAAAATTGCATTTTTTTCAACATATTTTATATACTCTTGCATAATTTCGGGATTAATACTTTTTTTGAGAGAATTTTTAATCAATTCTGGAAGTTCTGCATCATTTTTCAACACTGAAATATGTTCTAAGGATGAAAATTCAGTTTCAACAAATGTGATGGCAGGTTTTCCATAAAAACCTGCATCAAACGCTGCAGTTCCAGTAATAACAATAACTAATGAGCATTTTTCTAAAAGTAGATTTGGATTAACTGATGGATGAAGTAGAGTCACATTTGGAAGTCGTATTAATTCCTTATAAATTGAAATAGATCTCCAGTTACGTGATTTCATACTTGGATGTTCTTTGACATAAAGATTAATTCCAACAGGTAATGATTTTACAATTTGTTTAACAACTTGTAATTGATCCGTATTAAACGGTGCATCAATTAATGTTGAACGTTCTTGTTCCATATGTAATGGAAAATATATGAAAGAATCATCGGGATCAATTTCTTTTATCAAATTTTTATCTATAAAGTTTTTTCGAATCTTCTTTTGTATTGAATATTTAAAATACTTGAAGAGAACTTTTAGTTTTGTTCTCCCAAAATATGTATAATGTGTGTTCATACTAGAATTTTCTGAAAAAATATATTTTTTCAGCGCAGAAATCATATCACTATTAGAATTCATGAATCTATTACGAAATCCTGCTGTAACTTTTCGTGGGTCAAATTTATCATGATATTCTAAAATATTATCTGTAATCTTATCTGAATTTGCACCCGAAGTTATTTTATTAAATCCTATATCTTGATTGTTATCACTAATGATAAACTTCTTTCCTATTCTTGTAGTCCTTAAAATTAATGTCTTAATCCCTTTCGCTTTACAAATCAAATATAACAAATAATCTTGTTGTAGTGTGGGATGCCAAAGAATTACATAATCTGGATTTACCTCATCAAGAATTTTATCGAAAGATTTTGATTCTTGTTCTAGAATCGATAGTATCTCATCTTCGGTAAAATCATAAAAATCATTAAATTCATTAAATATTCGATCATTTCTCGCTAATAACCATAAATTGATATCATATTTCTCTTCAAATGTCTTCAGAAATTCAATATCTGGTTTTGAACTTCTAGCAGATATTAAATCATGATAAAACCATGTTTTTTGAAATTTTATAATTTCCTGTTTTTGAAAATAACTCTTTGGTTTATCTGGAATGTCATATATTGCATAAAGATCACCATCATATTTCTCTTGAAGTGATTTACATAAGCCAAAGTATGTAAGACTTGAATCAATCCATACCAAAATTTTCTTATTCATACCATAATCCAAAAAAATTACTAGTTAAATCTAATTACTATTTTCTATATGGCGAGTAGACAATTAGTGATAGTAAGTTCTATTTATAATGAAAAAATCTATAAAATTATAACTGATTGCGATGAGTAAATTCATTAAATTATTTAATCCTAGTACTAATCATAAAGAAAAAAGCATCATTTTGAAAGTACTTGGTAGTGGACAATGGGCTTCTGGTGCTGGAACTGGATTTGTATCTAAATTTGAAAATGAATTTAGAAAATACATAAAATCAAATGCGTGTGTTGCTGTAAATAGTGGTACTTCTGCGTTAAATCTTGCATTTTCCCTTTTTGACATAAAAAACAAGGAAGTAATTCTACCATCACTTAGTTTTGTTTCTTCAGCTCACTGCATTGTGGAAAATGGAGGAATTCCTGTTTTTGTCGATGTAGATCCTAATACTTTGTGTATTGATCCGACAGAAATCACACGTGCTATTTCTAAAAAAACAGTAGCAATCCTCCCAGTACATTTTGGAGGCATGTCATCAAACATGTCAGAAATTAAAAAAATTTCTAAAAAATATAATCTGATTGTTGTAGAAGATGCAGCACATGCGACAGGTACAAAATTATTTCAAAACAAAAATAATTCATATCAATCTATTGCTTGTTATAGTTTTCATCCTGTTAAGAATTTGGCAATGCCTACTGGTGGTCTAATCTCAATCCGTCATAAAAATTATAAAAAATTCAGGAATCTATTACTTTCACGTAGATGGTGTGGAATTACAAATAGAAAAGATACTGAGTATGATGTAAAAGAATTAGGCTGGAATTATTATATGAATGAATTTTCAGCTGCAATTGGACTAGAACAATTAAAAAAATTAGATAAACTAAATAAAATTCGTAGAAAAATTGCTAAAAAATATTCTAATGAAATTAATATTAAAGAAAAAATGCCATTTGATAAAAACTGTTCATATCATTTGTATTGGGTTTTAGTTAAAAATAGGAAAAAATTTAGAGAAAAATTACATAAAAATGGAATTGAAACAGGTACTCATTACAAACCAATTCATCAAATGACTATGTATAAAAATAATATATCTTTGCCCGTGACTGAATCTATTGGAAAACAAATTGTAACAATTCCAATACATCCTAATCTTAAAAAATCTGAAATTCAAAAAATTATAGACACTATTAATAAATCACTCTAGAAATATCAAAATATGAAATCTATATACAAAAAACTAAGGAATTCATCCGAAGTTTTCATAATTGCTGAAGCAGGTTCGAATTGGAAATGTGGATCTAAAAAACAAGATATAGCTCAAGCAAAGAAATTAATCAAAACTGCTTCTTCTTGTGGTGCAGATGCAATAAAATTCCAAACTTATGATTCGAGCGTATATGTAAAAAATGCAGGTGAGAGTAATTATCTGTCTAAAAATGGTATAAAAAAAAGTGTCAACGAGATTTTTGATGAATTTTCAATGTCATATGAAATGTTACCTATACTAGAAAAATTTTGTAAGCAATACAATATTGAATTCATGTCCACGCCATTCTCAGTAAAAGATGTTCATGCAATAGATAAATTTGTAAATATTCACAAACTTGCATCTTATGAAATTAATCACATTCCTATGTTAGAGGCCTTAGCAAAAACAAAAAAACCTCTAATACTATCAACTGGGGCCTCTACACTTGAAGAAATTAACTTTGCAATCAAAACTATGAAAAAATTTGGTAATCATCAATTATGTTTACTTCAATGCACATCGAAATATCCTGCACGAATAGAATCATTGAATCTCTCAGTCATATCTAGTTTCAAAAATAAGTATAAATTTCCTGTTGGATTATCTGATCATAGTGTTGATCCATTCATTGCACCTATTACTGCAGTGGGACTTGGTGCAACTATCATTGAAAAACATTTTACATTAGATAAGTCATCAAAAGGCCCTGATCATTATTTTTCATTAGACCCAAATGAATTGAAAGTTATGATCTCATCATTACGAAAAAGTATGATCTCAAAAGGTGATTCTATAAAGAAAATACACAATGATGAAACTGAACTTAGAAAGTTTGCTAATAGATCAATACAAGCAACAAAAAATATTCAAATTGGTGATAAGCTTGTTCTTGGTTCTAATATAGAAATTCTTAGACCTGGGAAACGAAAACGAGGAATAGAACCAAGATTTCTTCATAAAATTGTTAACAAAAAATCGAGAAAGAAGATTAGATCTGGTGACGGAATTTCTCTAAATGATGTTTAACTTTAATTTATAATTGAATATTTGTAGATGCCCCACCATCTTCCGTATCTCCAAAGGCAATCTTCCAAAAACCCTTCTCTTTCAAAATTTAATTTTTCAAAAAGTCTAAGTGAAATATGATTATACTCGAATACATCTGCGCCAATTCTATGTAGTTTCATCTTTTTAAATCCATATTCTACTAACATTTGTAGTATTTTGGTTCCAATTCCATGACCATGAATTTTGGTTTCACCTATGATAATTGCAATATCTGCACTTTTATTTTGTTTATCGATATTAATCAACCCACCTACACCAACATTAGACTTTCCATATTTGAATATGAACATTTTTTGATTTGAGTTTTTCTTATTTATTTTTTCAAACCATTTTGACTGATATTCCATATTCAACAAAAAGAATTGTGTATTATACCTCATAATATTAGGATTGTTTCTCCATTTGATTATGGATTCTAAGTCTTTCTTTGTAATTTTTTTTAGCTCTAGTTTCTTTTTGTGCATTTTAAAATTAATTTTTAATTTGAAGATGTTTTATTAATTTTTGAATAAATAAAAGAATCATGCCACTTTGAATCCCGCCATAATTTATCCTTTAACACTCCTTCTTTTGTGAACCTCATACGTTCAAATAATTTAACATTCTCTGGAATTGTATCAAAAATCTCTACCCATAATCTATGTAAATTTAGTTCACCAAATCCATAGTTAATTAGTAACTCAATTGTATTTTTTGCCTCATTTGTTTTCTGCCATTTATTCATTGAAATAATATTTGAAATTTCTGCATGTCTATTTTTCCAATCAATGTATGTTAAACCACATACCCCAATTAGTTTATCTTTTTTATTTTCAATGCCAAACATTATTGCTTGTGGTGGAGTTTGTTTATGAATAGATTCAAACCATCCCTCTTGATTAATCATATTTAGTAATCTATACTCACGTGTATGAATTCTTGTTTCTTTTTTGTTTCTCCATTTTTTAAGTATCTCTAAATCCTTCTTTTCAAGAGCACGTAAATTAACATATTTTCCTTGTATCACTATAATTTCTTTTCATATACATACAAAAATCTTATCATTAATTCATCATAGGAAAATTGCGTAAGTCTAAAAAATAGGAAGAACCTGAAAAAATTGTGAAATATGTCATATGTGCACATAGAGACTATGGAATTAATTTATATCATAATTTGAAGCGTAACTTTGATTTTACACTAATAAAATCAAAAAATGATCTAAAATTCAATTATATTAAAAAAATTAATCCTGAAATAATCTTTTTCCCTGATTGGTCATGGAAAGTACCTGAAAAAATTGTAAATAATTTTTTATGTATATGTTTTCATGAAGCACCTCTTCCAAAATTTCGTGGTGGTAGTCCAATACAAAATCAAATTATTCGAGGTATTACCAAAACTAAAACAACTGCATTCATAATGAATGAACAAATTGATGCTGGTGATATAATATCACAAAAAACTTTATCTCTAGAAGGCTCAATTCAAGAAATCTTCTCTAGAATGTATGAAAATGACTATAATTTAATTCATAAAATTATAGCTGGAAAATATAAAAGAAAAAAACAATCTGGAAAACCATCTACATATTCCAGACGTAAACCCGAAGATAGTGAACTTAAAAGTCTTAATTATTCCAAAAAATATATTTACAATTTTATTCGAATGCTTGAAGATCCTTATCCTAATGCATTTATGCGTGTTGGAAAACATAAATTAATTTTTAAGAAAGCTATCTATAAAAACAAAAAATTATCAGTAGAGATGAATATAGAATGAAAATTTTAGTTGTTGCTGCACATCCTGATGATGAGGTTTTAGGTATGGGTGGAACTATAAAAAAATTATCAAAACAAAAAAACGATATTAAAATAGTTATAATGGCAACTGGTATAGCAGCTCGTCGTTCAACAAATTTTAAAAATTCTTTAGAGTATGGTACAAATAAAACTCAGGATCAAATTATAAAAAAACAAATCAAAACATTAAGATCACATGCCACTAAATCTGCAAAGATTTTAGGCGTTGCTGATATTGAATTTTTAAATTTTCCTGATAATGAAATGGATAAAATATCTAATTTGGAATTAACAAAATCAATAGAAAAAATTATTCATTCATTCAAACCTGAAATAATTTACACACATACTCCATTGGATGTAAATGTTGATCATGTATCGTGCTATCGCGCTGTTTTAACTGCAACAAGGCCAAAAAAAAATACTGTTGTGAAAAAAGTATTATCTTTCGAAGTTCCATCTTCAAGTGAATGGAATTTTACGTCTATTTTTACACCTAATACATTTGTAGATATTACTCATGAGTTAAAATACAAAATTAAAGCTCTGCAAGCATATGAAACAGAATATGAAAAATATCCTCATCCAAGATCTAAAAAAGCTTTAGAAGCAATTGGTAATAGATGGGGGACTGTTTCAGGCTATTCAATCGCTGAAGCATTTACTTTAGTACGCTCATTGGAAGATTAATAAAATGTATGAAAAATTCTAAATGAAATTCCATATCTATCTTCAAGCAAGAGTTAATTCAACTAGATTTCCAAAAAAAATTCTAAAAAAAATTCATGGAAAAACTATTTTTGAAATTCTTGTTAATAGATTACATCAAGTCTCTAATGCAGAAATTTTTCTTATAACTGGACCTATCTCGTTAAATAATGAATTAATTCAAGAAGCAAGAAGAATGAACATAAGTTTTTTTTCCGGTGATGAAAATAATGTATTAAATAGATTCTATAATGCTTCCAAACAATTTTCCAGCCAAAACATTATTAGAATAACTGGTGATTGTCCTCTGATTGATTTTGAATTAATTAACTCTGGAGTAAAAATTTTTTCTGACAAAAAAATTGATTTTCTATTAAATTATCTACCTCGAACATATCCTCATGGGTTTGATTTTGAAATATTCAAATCTACTGCCTTGGAAAATTCTAGAAATATAATTTATGATGAAAATGATAAAAATACATTTTCTTCTACATTCATCAATCCAGTTCAAAATATGATTATTTCAAAAAACCTTGTTCATTATTATTTAAAAAACAACATAGATAATTCTCATATTAGGCTTACATTAGATTATCCTGATGATTTTAAACTGATCAGTTTAATCTATGAAAAACTTAATGTCCAAAATCAATATTTTACCTCTTCAGAAATATTGAATTTACTTAAGATTGAACCAAAATTATTAGATATCAATAAAAGATTTGTTTAGTATGTTTAGTAGTAATCTTGAAATGCTTAAAGAGAAAAATCTAGATGTTTAGATATCATGAACTCTAATGTCAAAGTTGGTAACAAATTTGTAGGTCAAGGAAATCCATGCTTAATCTCTTTTGAACCTAGTGCCACATATGCTAATTTTGATGAAGCAAAAAAGATGATTGAATTAACTGCATTGTCTGGTGCTGATGCAATAAAATTTCAGACATTTTTACCTAATGACTCTGATAGAATTATGGGGGATAAATCAATCACAATTGATTTTACTACTGAAGAAGGAAAAAAGTATGAATATGTTTATGATGCATTAAAACGTCGCGAATTATCTAAGGATGAGTGGAAAAAACTAATAGAATTATCAAGAGAAAAAAATTTACTGTTTATCACCGCGCCGTATTTTCCCGAAACCATTGATTTTCTTGTTGAATCTAATATTGATGCATTTAAGGTAAGTAAGGGTGATATCAACAATGTCTTATTAATTGATAAAATGGCAAAGACTGGGGTTCCAATAATTCTGGATGCACGAGAAAAACTAGATGATATAGAACGTGCAGTTTCTATTTGTGAAGAAAACAATAATCAGAATATAATCATAATGCATTGTCCATCTGGGTACCCATCAAAAAATTCGGGTGTACATCTAAATGCAATTAAATTTCTTCAAGATAAATATTCATACCCTATTGCATTTGCTGATCATTCTAAAGGTGGAATAATGAATTATGCTGCTGTTGCCTTGAATGTTACAATGCTAGAAAAAACAATTACAACTAACACCAAGCTTGAACATGTAGAACATTTCATGTCATTAGAAACATCAGAACTAAAAGACTTTGTTCAAAATATACGTATGATTGAAGAAGCATTAGGCAGTCATGAAATACTTTCAGTCTCTCGAGTTGAAGAAAGTGCTAGAAGAAGTTTGGTTGCAAAAAAAACAGTAGACATTGGTGAAAAAATATCTCTAGAACATTTAGATTTTAAAAGACCTGGAGATAAAGGAATTTCTTGCCAAGATGGATTTTCTCTTATAGGTAAAACTACAAAACAAAAAATTCTAAAAGATGAATTTCTAGAATGGAACATGTTTGAGTAATCAGGAATTCTTATGTTAAAATTTAAAAAAGAATATGATATTCTAAAAAATCACTTTAATTTTTCAGATATAAATAATTTTTATCAATTCCCTGAATCAAATATCAATAGTAAAACATACTTTATTCAAAATAAACAAAAAAAATACATTCTGAAATACGTTCCTGGAAATAAAATATATTGTAGATTAAACAAAATGTGTCAAATACTTTCTCATTGCAATAAACAAAAAATTCTAGTACCCGAACCAATACGTAGTAAATCTAAGAAATTTATAATCGATAATCATTATTTCCTCACAAAATATTACCCTGGCACAGTTTTTGATGGAAGTAATTTAGAATTAAATAATTTTGCAAAAAATCTTGCATTATTACATAAAAGTTTGTTTAAAATCAAAATTAATTATAATTTTGAACCTCTAAGGGAATCTTATAAGATAATTACAAAATCTGAACTTCTAAAAATAAAAAAAAGAATAAATAAAAAACAAAATAAAAAAACAGATTTTGATATTATATTTCTAAATAATTATGAACTTCTCACCAAATCCTTATCTGATGTTATTATTAATAGAAAATACTCTAAATCAAAAAAGCAATTAATTCACTTTGATTTACATCCTGGTAATGTAATATTCCGTAATTCTAATGTTAATGTAATAATTGATTTTGGTTCTATGCGAAAAGGATATTTAATTGATGATGTTGCATTTTCAAGTTTTAGATTTGCATATTATAAAACCAAAAATTTAAACAAAATTATTAATCAAATGAAATACTTCTATAATGCATATACAAAATTTAATCAATTACCTGAATTATTTTATGATTTACCACAAATTACAAAATTACAAATTTTAAAAAGATTAAGTTTAATCTTAAGAAATTATTATTTTACTAATACATCATTTTGGATTTCAGATATGGAAAAACAATTAGACTTTCTTTCCATAATAGAAAAAATCATTAATAAATGGAATAAATAATTTTTGATTAAGAAAATGAAATATTGTAAAAGATGCTGTTATCCTGAAAATACTAAACCTATGATAATCTTTGATGAAAATGGTGTATGTAGTGGTTGTAAAGCATTTGAAGAACGAATGAGCGTTAATATTAACTGGGATGAAAAATCTCAAGAACTTCAAGAACTTTTAGATACTTACAAAAAACAAGCCGAAAAAAATAATGCCCCTTATGATTGTATTATACCTGTAAGTGGAGGTAAAGACAGTCATTATCAAACATATCTTGTTACCCAGGTTTACAAGCTAAAACCGCTATTGGTAACCTATAATCACTCTTACAACACTGAGGTAGGAACTAGAAATCTTAATAATTTAATTGAACAATTTGGCTGTGATCTGGTCAGGTACAATACAAATCCAAAAACTGCCAGAAAACTATCAAGATATATGCTCTCAAAAGTTGGTGATATGAACTGGCATTATCATGCTGGAGTAATGACTTTTCCAATACAAGTTGCAGCTCAATACAAAATTCCACTAATTGTATGGGGCGAACATGGAGAATCATATGTTGTTGGAAAACATAATCTTGATGATAAAGTGGAATTTACTAAAAAACACAGACAAGAACATTTGATGAGAGGATTTGAACCAGAAGATATCTTAGCAGATCCTGAAAACAAAGATATAACGAAATCTGATCTTGCTCCATTTTTTTACCCAGATGATGAAGATATTCTCTCTTTGGGTATACGTGGAATTTATCTTGGAAATTATAATCCTTGGAATCAACAGGAGTTCACTCGCGATATGATTAAACGCTTTGGATTTGAAACATTTCAAAATAGACAAACAACTTTTAATCTATATGAAAAAGTTGATGATTTTTTCCAAGACACACATAACTATCTAAAATATCTGAAGTTTGGATATAGTAGATGCACTGATCATGCATCATTAGAAATCAGACAACAAAGAATTACTAGAGAAGAAGGAATAGAATTAATAAAAAAACATGAACATAATGTGAGACCAAAAAACCTTGATGTCTTTCTTAAATTTATGGAAATGACTGAAGAACAATTCCTTAATAGTATTGATCATCTTAGGGATGAATCTATTTGGGAAAAACAATCAGATAATACTTGGAAATTACTTGATTGGATTGGAAATCATGTTGATGATGATGGCGTTGATGATGTTAGATTACCAATAAAAGAAAAACTTGAAAAAATTATTTCTCCTGATTATTCCAATGGACATGCTTTTAGAGACGAAGGGCTCATATTTCTCTAATTTTCTATACAACTATTGTTTGTAATAATAGATTATGGTATGGGAAATGTAAAATCTGTTCAAAATGCATTTGAACTATTAGGTCAAAATGTTGTATTATCAGATGATGCTACGGTTATATCCGAATCTGATGCAATAATCTTACCTGGTGTTGGTTCTTTTTCTGATGGAATGAAAAATCTTCAAAAAAAGAATTTGTTATCCGTATTGAATCAAGAAGTTATTGAGAAAAAAAAAACCTTATCTGGGTATATGCCTTGGTTTAGAATTTTTAGTTGAACAAAGCACTGAAGGTGGAATTCATTCTGGATTTGGATGGATTAATGGTACTGTTGATAAAATATCTCCAAGTGATACGTCATTGAAAATCCCTCATATGGGATGGAATGATACAAAAATTAAAGAGTCTAAACAAATTTTTAAAGATATGTCTGACCCCATCTTTTATTATTTACATAGCTATATGCTAAATCTTCCTTCTTCACAAAATGATATTATTACTTCTACATGCAATTATGGGGATGTGATAATTCCTGCATCAATTCAAAAAGATAATATTTTTGCAGTTCAGTTCCATCCAGAAAAAAGCCAATCCACTGGAATCAAATTACTTAAAAATTTTATTGAGACAATAAAATAATGTTAAAAAATAGACTAATTCCAAATATTATTCTTGATAATGGTAATGTTGTTCAAAGTATAAATTTTAAACATACAAATGTAATTGGTAATGCCATAACAGCTGTAGATTTTTTTAATAGTTGGGTAGTGGATGAAATAATTGTTCTTGATGTAAGTAAAACTGAAGAAAATAGAGATATGTTTCATAAGATTATTCGTGGATTATCAAAAAGATGTTTTGTACCATTAACTGTTGGTGGATGGATTAAGAACATTGATGATATATCAAAATTACTCATTGAGGGTGCAGATAAAATTGCAATAAATACTGAGGCAGTAAATGATCCTAACATAATAAAAAAATCATCTGAAATATTTGGTTCCCAATGTATAGTTGTTTCAATTGATGTAAAAAAAAATCAAAATAATGAATATGAAGTTTATACTGATAGAGGTAGAAATCCAACAGGTATGGATCCTATTGATTGGTCCAAACAAGTTGAAACACTTGGTGCAGGAGAAATATTACTTACCTCAATTGATAATGATGGTTCTTTGAAGGGCTATGATATTGATTTACTAAAAAAAGTTTCAAACAATGTATCTATTCCCGTAATAGCCTTTGGTGGTGTAGGAAAATGGCAGCATTTTGTAGATGGAATAAATCTTGGAAATGTTAATGCTGTCTCGGCAGCTAATATTTTCCATTTTACTGAACATAGTACATATCGTGCAAAAGAATTCATGAAAAAATCTGGATTAAATGTCAGACTGCCTTCATTTTATAAGATACCATCATTACGGAAACCAAAATACAATGAAATTTTCTGATTATACCATTTGAACAAATCATTCTGCTGTAAGTATCTTAATAGGAAATTTCTTCTTACATTTTACATGCTTGTTACTTTTGAATTATTATCTACAATATAGCTGGATTCTTGACATTTTAGTTCTTATGGGTAGTCGTTGTAATAATTTTCTATTCTTGTTCCAAAAACTTAGAATTTTTACATCATTTTATGGAATTATTCCAAAAATATATAATATACATTGGGTATGTATGTAATTATTATAAGGTTTTTTTCATAATGATCGAGAAATTATAAAAAATCAATAAAAAATGTGTAATTCGTTCATTAAGGTTAAATACTAAAATTTTAAAAAAAATGGTAATAACATGAATAAAGAATTAGGAC
>MDSW01003820.1_pt1 | contig 15386 bp, 8 predicted proteins | sample 811171 | NCBI WGS metagenome assembly MDSW01 (sample SAMN05326641, study PRJNA326480) | marine metagenome | isolation source: seawater | place: Atlantic Ocean: North West | collected 2012 | reverse complement strand
GGCGGTTGCGGCGGTCGCGGCGGTCGCGGCGGTCGCGGCGGTCGCGGCGGTGGACCGGGCGCGGGCCCGGGCGCGGGGAGGGGCGACGTTCCTTCGGGGACGAGGCGTTACAGGACGACGACCGCGAGGACGTCGAACAAGTGACGGACTTCTATTCTTTTTGTGTTGTATCTGAAAATCGCGTTGGCAAGTGTGAGTGGAGTTTCGCGAGCGCGTCGTCGTCGTCGCCCGTCACTTTCTCCGTCGCCCCGAAGGCTCGAGAAGAGACCGAACTCCTCACAGAAATGGGTCGTCGACGCGGTGGCGGCGGTGGCTTCGGCGGTGCGTCCTCGATCGCGCGCGCTTCCCCCGCGCGTCGCTCGAGATCTCGTCGCGGATATTCTCGCTCTTTCGCCCCCCTTCCGATCGCTTCATCGTCGACCGACGCGTTCCTCCCTCCCCTCGCCCTCGCAGGTGGTCGCCCTCGCGCGCCCCCTCCTCGCCCGGCCTCGAGCCACGGCAACGCTCCCCCCCCCGCGGCGCAGCAGCGCCAAAGCGGCGGCAGCATGATGGGCGGCTTGGGATCGATGGTCATGCAAGGTTCGCGTCCCACCGACGACCGCGTTCCCCCGCCCCCACGACGCCTTTCATTCCTCGTCTGTCTTCGAATCTCGTTTCCAGCGAATACTGACGGCTAGCCCTCGACCTTCGCGTCGCAGGCATGGCTTGGGGCACGGGAAGCTCCATCGCCCGCCACGCCGTCGGCGGCGTCTTGGGCAGCGGCGGCGGCGGCGCCCCCGCGGAGGAGGCTGCTCGACCGACGCAAGACGCGGCGCCCGCGCGGAACCCGTGCGCGACGCAGATGAAAGCTTTCAGCGCGTGCCTGGAGCAGAACGTGGACGACATCAACAAGTGCCAGGTGTACGTGGACATGCTCCAAGCGTGCAAGCGCGGGGATTTGGCGTGATCGAGACGCGCGGTGTGTGTAGTCGACTGGCGGACAGTCCGCCGACGCGGCGTGTGTTGTGTAAGAACAAAAACCATGAAAAAAAATGGCGGGCGACGAGTGCACGCAACGCGACGTGAACTACGATGGAACTAGTAGAACTGAATTACAAACTTCGAAGGTGCTAACCCCCTTCACGTCCTACGCTTTCGTCTCCGGAGGGATGACCTCGGTGATGACTAAGAGAGAGAGGAGAGAGGGGTTGGGAGGGTCAGCACGCGCGCGGGTACAGAAAAAAAGCCCTAAAACTCGACTCGAACGAACGATCGGACGCGCGGTCGGGTTTAGGACGCACCAGGCGTCCCCGGCTTGCCGTCCGCCCACTTCGTGTGCTTCATGTACACCGCCTCGCGGGGCTTGGCCTGAGGAATACGAGAAGAGACGGGCGCGCGCGTCAGTCGATGGACGAAAGGTTGGCTCAAACGATCAACGGGCGCGCTCGAGACGCGGGCTCGAATTGATCGAGACGAGCGGTCGCGCGACGTAGATCGCGCGACGCGCGGAGAGAAGGCGCGCGTTCGCACCTTGGTAAGCCACGGCTCCTTCAAGCACCCGCGCACGACCTCGGCGCACATGTTCGAGTACTTCAGGTAGCTCATGCCCGCGATGCGCCAGTACGCCTGCGGGAGAAGGAGGGAGGAGGGGCGAAGGGACAAGATCGTCAGCGACGAATTCACGCGGCGGGGCTTCGAACGCGTCGCGCGATCGCGCGGTAACGAGAGGCAACGCGGGCGACGGAACTCACCGCGGAGTTAGCAGCGGCCGACATGGTCACTGATGCGAGATCGTTCGTTCGACGCGCGAAGAAGATGGCCTCCGCGCGGCGCTCCGAGCGATTTTTAGGGTCGCAGAGGCCAAATTACGTGACCTTGAAGGACTTTTAGACTGTTTGCCCATACGTAACCTGGGGAAAGCCTCCTGGGGAAAGGGCCCACAAAAAATCGTTTCGAATGCCGATTTTTTTGCAATGCCGATGCGATGTTACAGTACACCAGACGCGTTCAAGGCCAACGCGGTTCGCCAGTCGCGAGCCGCCCGCCTCACGCGGCGCGCGCGCGCAGACCGTCGCTTCGAGATGTCGCAGTTCGACCCCAACAGCGGGGTCACGCGCCCGACCGCGAGCGAGACCTTCGGGAGCGCGTTCGCCGACTTCAACGACGGCGTCTTCGACGCGGGGATCCCGCAGTCGTTCGTCTTGATTCTCCTCACCGAGATCGGCGACAAGACGTTCTTCCTCGCGATGATGCTCGCGGCGAGGCACGGGAAGCTCCAGGTGTTCTTAGCGTCCATCTCCGCGCTGTTCTTCATGACCCTCGGGAGCGCGCTCGCGGGGTACTTGGTGAGCACGAGCGCGGAGATGCTGCACTCGAGCGTGAAAATAATGGATTGGGTCGCCGCCGTGCTCTTCGTCCTCTTCGGCGCGCAGATGCTGTGGGACGCTCGAAAGCTTCACAAAGAAGACGCGAAGGACGAGGAAGTCGCGGCGCTCCTAGGCGGCGAGGGCGCGAGGTCGTCGTCGCACGGCGAGAGAGCGGACGCGGAGGAGACGCTCCGGGAGAAGGACGAGAAGAGTCCGCCGCCGTCCACGCGGTGGGAAGCGTTCGCGCGCGTCTTCTCCATCATGATGGTCGCGGAGTGGGGGGACCGGAGCATGTTCGCGACGCTGACGTTGGCGACGAAACATAACCCGGCCGGGGTCGTCGTCGGCGCGATGGCCGCGCACGCGATCGCGAACGCGCTCGCGGTCGTCGGCGGCGAGCTGCTGTCGAAGCGCATCAGCGAGAAGCTGATGGCGACGTTGGGCGGATTGTTTTTCGTGGGGTTCGGCGCGCTCACCGCGTACGAGGCGTACACCGGGAACGAACTGTTGGGCGGGATCGGGGGATGAGCGTCGTACTGTACGTCGCGTGTTGTGTTTGTTGTCGCTGGTGCTAATAAGGTTAAGTTTATTATATCGCTGTGCTATCGCGGGTCGGTCTAGGGTCCGTGAGAGACGAAACCCGCGCCGCGACACGTGATGTCATAATTCGTCCTCGTCGCCCGCTCTCGTCCTCCGTCGCGCCTTCGCCGCGACCCTCCGCAGCTCCTCCGTCACGAGCTCGGCGACGACTCTCGGCGAGAACCGCTCCACCATCGTCCGCCGCGCGTTCTCGCCCTTCGCCTTCGCCTCCCGCGGGTTCGACGCGACCGCGCGCATCGCGGCTCTCAGCGCCGTCGCCGACGGCTGCGCCCATTTGTGCGTCCGAAACGCGCTCTCCTCCGGCAGCGCGACGAGCGCGTCCTCGATCCGCACCGGGTACGAGTTCGCCTCGGTCATGAACTCCGTCGGCCCGCTCCAGTTCGTCGCGATCACGGGCAACGCCATCGCCATCGCCTCGACGTGCGGCCGCCCCCAGCCTTCTCCGCGCGAGGGAAGCACGAACGCGTCCGCGGCGGCGTACAACGACGGCATCTCTTCGTCGGATGCTCGAGGGAGAATGAACACTCGCGGCGCGCGCGATCGAATCGCCGCGTCGACGCCTTCGCCGTCGGGCGTGCCCCAAAGACGCTTCCCCTCCGACTTCGGCGTCGCGTGGAACGCGTCTTTCGCGGCGGCCACGACGCGCTCGCGCACCAAGTCGCGCCCGTCCTCGTGGAACAGCTCGCAGCGAAGGAACAACGCGACGGCGTCCGACGCGGAAAACTCGCGAAAGTACGCATCGAGCAAAAGCTCCGGGGCTTTCCGCGCCTCCCACTTGAACACGGACAGGAACTTCGTGACGCCGCTCGCCGCGTCGTCGTCCAGGCGCGGGCCCACGGCGAGGACGCCGTTCCCCGTCGCGTCGTACGGCGCGCGGTCTCCTCCTCCCGTCGCGGTCGAGAACGCCGCGGGGTCGAACGCGTCGACGTCCACGGCTTCCGGGACGACGCGGATCTTCTCCTTCCTCACCCCGGCCGCCTCGAACACGCGCGCGCTCCACGACGTCGGGACCCACACCTCGCGCATCCTGTTACACCGCCGCACGTGCTCGTCCTCGAGGCGGTCGGTCTCGAACATCGTCCGTCCGATCACCGCGAGCGCGCCGGCGCGGCCGTATCCCTCGGGCGGGCACCGCGTCGTGTGATACCGCGGCGGGTCCCACGCCCCGGGCTCGGAGTGGCACACGACGACGAAATCGCGCGCGGGGAGCGGCGGGCGCGGGCGCATCGCGGCGTCGAGCGCTTCGCGGTAGTGGTCTGGGAGGCCGAGGTAGTGCTCGGTCGAGATCGCGTCGCCGTGATGGCTCACGCGCACCGCGCTCGGTTTTTCGTCCGCGGGGAGGACGTTCACGAGGCCGTGCAGGAGCGCGATCGCTTCCGTGGAGTACCCGCCGCCGGACAGGACGGGGGCGAAGTACCATAGAGGCGGCGGGGGGGGCGCGGGGGCGCCCGCGCAGAGGGCGGCCCACGCGACGAGGAACAGGAGGACGCGCATGCCGAACTGATTGATGTTGTTTTGTGGGCACCCTCTCTTCCAAGAACAGAAAAAACCGCCAGCTCGCCGATTCATCATTTTGAAACTCGCGGAGAGCGACGACGGGTCACAACGCCCGCGCACGCGTCGACGGACGTCCCGGGCGCCCGAGGTGGTCGCACACGACGTAGAGACGATATCGCGTGCGTGAAAGATGGTCGAAACGCGCGGCGCACGCGGAGGACGCTGACGTCGGTCGAGAGGATCTCGTCGAATCTGATCGAATCCCCGAGAGCGCGAGGGTTGCCACGATGCCGTTCGAGATCGCGGACGACTGGGACGACGACGCGCTCATGGGCGTGGACGTGGACGCGATAGCCGCGGCTCGGACGTCCGCGCCGCCCGCGGGTCCTTCAGATCGCGACCCCGCGCCCGGGCACCGGCCGGCTCCGCGTCAGCCCCCGCCCGCGACGCATCACCATCGACCGCAGCAGCAGCCGAACCGCGCGACGGCGGCGGCGCCTCCGCGGCAGCGTCACCCGCCGCCGCAGCAGCACTTCGACGGCGGCGGCGGGCCGCCTCACCCCGCGAACGAAGGGTTCAGCGGGCACACGGGGTACAAGGGCGGGTTCAGCGGGCACGGCGGCGGCGCGCAGCAGGGCGGGAGGCAAGGATGGCAGCGGCAGCGAGGCGGCGGCGGCGGCGGCGGCGGCGGCGGCGGCGGCGGCGGCGCGCGGTGGAACGCGAGCGACGCGAACCACCGCACCGGGCACGACGCGGTCGACCGCGCGCTCGCGTCGAACGCGCCGCGCTTCACCGCGAACAACCAACCTCCGGTGAACCAGAGGACGGTGACCACGATGTTCGCCGCGAAGGGCGGGCCGAAGCAGACGTTGTTCCGCCCCGGCGTGGAGGAGAAGCAGCGGACGTTGGACTCGATGTTCGGCGGGAGCGGCGGCAGGGGGGGCGGGGGAGGAGGAGGAGGAGGAGGCGATGGAGATGGCGATGGCGGCAGCGCGGACGTGCTCCCGCACCAGCGTCCGATCGAGATCGACGGCGACGGCGACGCGTGGTGGAGCGCGCCGCCGCCCGTCGCGGCTGCGGCGGCGGCGGCGCCGCGACGTCAAGCCCCGGCCGCGGTGCACCACCACACGCACCCGTCGAAGTGGCAGCCCTCGCAGCACGTCGCGTCGACGCCGGAGGGGCAGTACGCCGGGCGGCTCACGCCGTCCGCGATGGGCACGCCGAACTCGCAAGGGTTGATTCGTTGCTCGGACGCGAACGGGATGCTTCTCGATCCTCACGCCGCGCAGTCGTACGTCTACCCCGGGCAGCTCGTCAGACGAGACTACCAGTACAACATCACTCGAGACGCGCTGACGACGAACTCGCTCGTGTGCTTGCCGACCGGTCTCGGGAAGACGCTCATCGCGGCGGTGGTGATGTACAACTTTTACCGGTGGTTCCCGAAAGGCAAAGTCGTCTTCTTAGCCCCGACGCGGCCGCTCGTGGACCAACAGAAAGCAGCGTGTCGCGACATATGCGGCATCCCTGAGAACGACATCTGCGTCTTGATGGGAAGCACGAAGAAGGACGAGAGCGGCACGCGAAGGGCGTTCTGGGACCAAAAGCGCGTGTTCTTTTGCACGCCGCAGACGATGGAAAACGACATCGCCTCGAGCGTGTTACCCGCGAAGGACGTCGTCTGCCTCGTCATCGACGAAGCGCACCGGGCGAAAGGGAAGCACGCGTACTGCGGCGTCGTTCGAATGTTGTGGGACAGGAACGTGTCGTTCCGGCTGCTCGCGCTCACGGCGACGCCCGGGCACGACATCGCGGACGTGCAACAGGTCGTGAGGAACCTGAACATAGGGAGGATCGACTTTCGGTCGGATAAAGACGTGGACGTGAAGCGTCACACGCACAACCGTTCGATCCAGCTCGAGTCCGTGAAAGCGACGCGCGCGATCTCGGAGGTCCAAGACATGTTACGAGACGTCCTGCGACCGATGCTGAAGACGCTGACGTCCATGGGGGCGCTGCCGACCGAGGGCGTGAAGATGGCGAGGTTCGTGGAGGGGACGTCGAAGGACATTCCTCAGCCGTTCACGATCCAGCTCGCGCAGCGCGACCTCCAGAACGGGAACACCGCGGTCCCGCCGGCGAAGAAAAACTACGCCTTCTCGCTGTGCCTCCAGTCGTACTTCATCGCGCGCCTGAACGCGCTCCTGAGCGGGTACAGCGCGCAACAGGCGGTGGATTACGTCGAGGACCAAAACACCAAGGGGTACATCGGCGCGCTGTTCGGCGCGTCCCCGGTGATGCGCGAGGTTCTGGACATGCTGCGGTCGATGGCTGGACACGGCGCGCACCACTCGCCGAAGCTCGCGCGCTTGACGCAGATCATTCGAAGGCACTTCGCGACGAATAATCCGGCGACGCGCGCGATCGTGTTCACGAGCTATCGCGACTCGGTGCGGGACATCGTGAGAGCGTTGCGAGAGGTGACGGTCACGACCGGCGGCGGGAATAACTTGGGCCCCGGGGATCCCCTCGTGGACCCGGAGAAAGGGCAGAAAACCGTGACCGGGATGTTCAGCGCCGCGTCCGGCAGCGGCGGCGGCAGCGGCGATACCGCGGGGGTACCGCCCGAGGTGCCCGACGGCGCGGAGTGTCGCATAAAAGTCGCGGAGTTCATCGGCCAGGGCGACAGCAGCAAGGGCGGCGGCGGCGGCGGCGCGAAAGGCGCGGGCGCGGCGCGAGGCACGAAAGGGCAGTCGCAGAAAGAACAGAAGGCCGTCCTCGACGCGTTCAGGCACGGGTCGCTGAACACGATCGTCGCGACGAGCATCGGCGAGGAAGGGTTGGACATCCCCGCCGTGGACCTCATCGTGTTCTTCGACGTCGTGGACACGATCCGGACGATCCAACGCATGGGGCGGACAGGCCGGGCGCGGGACGGTAAGGTCGTCGTCCTCGCGCTCGAGGGGAGAGAGGCGGAGAAGTTCAGCAAAGAACAGGGGAAGTACGAGCACCTCCTGCGATCGTTGTCCGACCCGGGACGGTGCTTCCAACTGTGCAACGACTGCCCGCGGATGCTGCCGGCCGGGCTGGACCCGCGGTGCGAACTAAAAGAGCTCGGTCCGACCCCGGAGGCGCTGAAAGCGAAGCGCGAGATGGAAGCGAGAGGGAGCTCCGGGAAGAAGCGCAAAGGCGCGCGCGGGGGCGCGGGCCGAGGCAACGCGAGCGCGTTCTCGATCCGCCCGTGGGACGCGCCGCTGACGACGGTGGAGCACTCGCTCTTGCAGGCGTACGACTGCGCCCCCCGCGCGATGGGGCGGATAGACATGCAGAACGCGGCGCCGCTTCAGCGGCGCCCGACGCCCGTGTTCTCGGTCCCACACGGGCGGATGTGCGTCGCGCTGATGCGCGCGATGTCCGCCGCGCAAGGGCTCCCGCCGCCGCTGGACGTTCGCGGGGAGTCGATAGAAGGCGGCGCGATCGCGCGCGAAGAGAAAGCGAAAGCGGACGCGGAGGCGGCGAGGGATAGGGCGCACGCGGAAGCGAACGCGGACGCGCCGACGACGGCGTTTTACGCCCCGCCCGTGGAGTGGGACGATGACGAGTGGGGCGACGGCGGGTTCGTGCCCGCAGCGTTCGACGACGACGTCGGCGGCGGCGGGATCGACGACGACGACGAGCCGCTTCGAGCGAACTGGGACTCGCAGCGGTCGCACGGGTACGAAGCCCCCATCCTGGACGCGAGCGCGGTGAAAGACGACGGACCTCGCGCGTCGGTGAGTCAAGCCCCCACGGAGTTGGACGAGCGCGCGGCGTGCGAATACGACGACGACGACGTCACGCGATCGATCGACGCGAGCGGTAGTCACGGCGGATTCAACGGAGTGGGCGGCGGCGGCGCGCACACCGGGGCGACGCAGCGGTTGGATTTCACGGCCACGCTCGTCGACCCGTCGCCGCGGCGCGTCGTCGCGAACGAGGCCGAGCCGTGCGAAAACCCCGAGTGCGCGGTGATAGGCTGCGATGACCCAAAGCACGGCGCATCGAGGAACGATCGAACGCCGCTCGCGCAACTGACGCCGCCGTCGCAGCGACCGGGTTCGAACGCGATGAACACTCAGGGCGCGAGCGTTCACGGCGACCCGCTGTGCGGCGGGGAGAACGACGACGTGTTCGCGACCGCGCCCGCGCCCGTGGCACGACCGTCGCCGTCCGCGGCTGAATCCGCGCGCCAGCGCCTTCGCGAGCGCCTGTCGCAGCAGTCGCAGCAGCAGCGCGCGCACTCGCAATCGCAATCGCAATCGCAATTGCGACGACAAAACACGACGCAGCCGGAAGCGCAAGCGGACGTTCCCGACGACGACGACGAGACCATCGCGGACATCGCGTTCCACATCAAGCAAAAGAAGCTCGCAGCGGCGGCGAAGAAACGCGCGACCGCGTCCGCAGAGAAGGCCGCGAAGGCGTCCGCGTCGAAGTCGAAGTCGAAGTCGGTTTCCGCGTCTCAGATGCCGCCGCCGCCGCCGCGCGCGACGGTTCGCGAGGCTTCGACCCCCGGGTTCGACGTCGCGCCAACCGTCGACGACGCGGTCACCCCCGGCGCTGCGGACGGGTGGTGGGGTACCGGCGACGCGCAGGACGACGCGGTAGGCGGGTGGGGCGGTACGCAGAGCGGCGGCGGCGGCGGCGGCGGTTGGGGTGTGTCGCAGAACACGCAAACCAGCGGCGGAGGGTGGGGCGCGCCCGCGACGCAGGACGACGCCGGCGTCGGCTGGGGCGCGTCACAGGGCACGCAAGATAGCGCCGGCGGGGGTTGGGGCGGGGTGAGCGACGCCGGCGGCGACGCCGGTTGGGGCGGCGGCTCGCCGTCGCAAAACGACGACGACGCGGAAGGCGGCTGGGGCGATCCCCCGGACGAAAACGACGCGCGCGGAGGCGCGCCAGGGACTGACCCGCCGCCGGCGCCGCCCGCGTCGACGCCGGTTCAACCGACGCCGGACTCGGACGACCTCATGGTCCTGAAACGTCGCAAGCGCGTCGCCGCGCCCGCGCCGTCGCCCGCGGTGGAACCCGTCCGACGTCGACCGCCGCCGCCGCCGCCGCCGTCGTTCGCGCCCGCCGGCGACGACGACGACGACGACGGCTGGCGCCGCGGCGGCGCGACGAAACGCGCGGACGTCCTCGCGGCGAAGCGAACGAAGCGCGCGAACGCGGCGAAGCAAGCCGCGGTGCATAGGTTCATGGACGACGTCGCGTCAGGGGACGACGACGACGACGACGACGACGACGGGTGGAACACCGAGGACGAGGCGTTCGTCGCCGCGACGCAAGGCGACGCGTTGGACGCGTCCGGGGACGAGCCCGCGCTGATGCACCAACAACTCGCGCTTCTCGCGGACGCGCACACGCCGCTCGACGTCGCCGGCGTCGTCGGTCGTCGGTTTGGCCCGAGGGTGCGTCGCGACGTCGCGGACACGCCTCCTGGGACGACGCCCGGGACGGGGCGCTCCGGCGGCGGCGGCGGCGACGCGGCGAGTCAATACGGCGGGAGCTGGATCGACGACGACGAGGAAGCGACCGTGCTCGAGACGCAGTTTGGGGACGACGACGACGCGTCGGGCGAGTTGTTAGGGTCGGACGGAAACATGGAGCGGTGCGCGCGCTGCGAGCGCGGAGGCGTTCTCGTGTGCTGCGACGCGTGTCCGGGGGCGTACCACTTGGCGTGCGTCGGCTTGGCGGAGACGCCTCCGGGGGCGTGGCTATGCCCGGCGTGCGAGCGACGGTGACGGGCGGGACGACGAGAAAGGAATGCTTAGTAGATAGTTATATGCCGTCGACGTGCACGACGTGTGATGAATTCCTTAATGTGGTTACCAGGTAAACGCAGTGCTAGCTAGCTAGGTCTACGCTGGAACGCTCAATCGTTGTCTATCAAACAGTATGTGTCATCGAGGGGAATGTTCAGTAGGGTGGGTGGCTCCGGCGAAAGACTCGTGGATCTTTCCTTTTTCTCCTCGCCTCCCTCATCCTCTGCGCGTCTGACGTCCCTCCGTCGTCGTCCCCCCTCCCGCCGTTTCAGGGGTCGCGAACGACGTGCTCGCGACCACCGGTCGTCTCGGGGAGGGGGCGCGGACCTCGGTTCGTCGAGCGCGCGCAAGAATAAAAAATCATCTATCGGTCCATCACACTCACATCGCGAGCCCGAGCTCGCCGTGAATGAACTCCTGCAGATTGCGGTTCGACGTCGACGGCGACACGATCGCGGTGTCGACCCAATCCTCCTCGACCTTGTTCGTCGGCGCGGACGCGGTTCCGTTGCAGTACGCGATGCCGGCGGTATCGTAGTTGTAATAAAACTGCTGCATCGGCACCGTCTGCATCGCCGGATACATCACCGGCGCGCCGTTCATCGGCGGCGGCTGCCCGTAGTGCACGTACACGGGCGGGCCCGGCTGCATCTGCATCGGCATCATCTGCATCGGTTGCATCGGTTGCATCGGTTGCGTCATCGGCGTCGTCGGCGCGGCGATCGTCGCGGCGACCGCGGGAGGTCGCCCTCGACCGCGTTTCGCTCGTTTCGACGTCCCGGATCCGTCCTCGCCGCCGCTGTCGTCCGGCGACGACGAGCGCGTCCGCTGCTCGCGCTGCGGGCTATAATTCTGCGGCGGCGTGTTCGGCGGCGTCTCCGTGTCGCTCCCCATCGCGTACTCGTCGTCGTTCGGGCACGGCACGAACAGCGGCTGCGTGGCCCCGCCTTTGGCGCGGTGATCGTGCGGGCCCCCCGGGGTCTTCTCCAGCAGCGACCGCAGCTCCTCCACGGAGCTCCCGAGCGCGTGGAGGACGTCGACGTCCACGGTGTACCCTTGCGTCTTTCCGTTCACGAACATGCGCTTGAGTAAACTGCGCGGAGGCGCTCGCGGGACGCGGTGCGGCGACGCGAGGCGAAGGATGGCGTGAATGAAATCCAGCACCGCGTCTTCGTTCTTGAGCTTCGCGTACCACTTCGAGCCTCGGGCGATGGACCCGCCGAAGACGTGCTGGAGCTTGAAGTCGTTCCTGGGCCACTCCGAGGTGTCTGCGATGGATGAATAGACGCGCGCGAGGGGCGACGGAGAGGTGAGCGCGTCGTCGACGCGATCGCGCGACGGTCGCGCGGCGGGTTAGGGAAACAAGATGAAGCGCGGAAAAAGCTGCCGCGCGCGCGATGGATGGCGGACGGGATGGCGCCGGGACGCACACTCGTGCAGGCCCAGGCCCCTCAGATGCCCGAGGCCGGAGTCGCGAAGCAGGCAGGTGAAGTACCGCAGCACGTCCCTGCGGAGACGCGGAGACGGACGAGGGGCGATCGTCAGCGCGCGTCGTCGGCGGGTCGTCGCGCGCGGGTCCAACGCAGAAAAGCGGAGACGACGAATGAGAAAAGATTCGGCGACGCGGACGCGCGCCTTCTGTAGTAGATTGGGCGCGCGGAGGACTTCTTCGGCTGCGGCGGACCCGGGTCGTCGCCGGACGAGGATCGCGCGCGTTTTTTCCCCACGGGGGACGGCATGTTCGAGGTCAAGGCGGCCGTCGGAGCGGCCGCGCGCGGAGCAGAATCACCCGCGGGGAGGCGGACGCGCACGTTGTTGCTTTTCCGCGGCTCGCGTGCTTCGGATGCTGAATCAGATTCAGAGATCATGCGCGTTGCGCGGACGACGTCTGCTCGTAAAATTTGGCGCGAAATTTATCAGTGTATGCGCGGACGAAATTTTTTTGGAAGGCATCGGATACGGCTCGTATGGGCTTTTAGTCACCTATTTTTAGGTTTTTACGTCCGTTCTAGTAGTTCAACCTTAGTTCGGGATAGCGTACGGTCTTAATTTTCGGTCGGGCCTTCACGATCGCTTCCACGCTCACACGCCTACCTACTCACCAGCGCCTCGAAGTCGACCTTCTTCCCGTCCTTCCCGCCTCCGCCGACGTCGCCCGCGCCGCCGCCTTTCCCTCCGTTCTCCTTCGGTCCGTACAGGTCCGTCCGCCCCGCGATCTTCATGAAGTGCTTCGCGTTCGCGACCAGATCCGGCGAGTGCCCCATCAGCGACCCGCCGATGAGAAGCAAGACGTCCTCGCCGTAGACCTCGTTCATCGCCGCGACGCGCTCCATCGTCATCCCGCCGCCGGGGGACGGGAAAATGTCCGGCATGCCCCCCATGGGCCGCCGCGCGCCGCGCGCGATGCCCTCGCACTCCTTCACGCTGAACCCGAACCGTCCTCCGAAGGACGGGAAGATGGTGGCGTCCGCGCCCGCGACGCGAGGGAGCGCGCCGAGCAAAACCTCGTGCGAGAACCCGCCGACGCGGTCGTACGACCCGCCGCCGAGCATCGCGCCGAGCATCGCGGGGTGGCAGATGATCGGCAGGCCGAACGACTCGTCGTCCGCGAGCTCTCGCATCGTGTCCAGCCCGGTGATGCCCGGGATCATGAGCACCGCGCCCGCGCCCGCGGCTTTCGCGGCGAACGCCCGCTTCGCAACCAGATGCGCGGGGGCGTTGACGCACGGCGCGTAGATGCACCGCCGACCGGTCTCCTCGTTCGCGCGTCGCACCGCGGCCGCGCACGCGACGACACGCTCGTCGTACGGCGAGTACGGCTGGTCCGCGAGGCCGTGGTCGTCTTTGACGACGTCGATCCCGCCCTTGGCGAACTTATACGCCATCTCGGCGAGCGCCGCCGTGGAGCTCCCCATCGGCTTCAACGCGGTCATGATAATCGGCCCTCTCGGGACGCCCAGGAGCTTCCGCAGTCCGCGGACGCCAAACTTCGGGCCCGGGTACGCCGCGAGCACCGACGGCGGCGCGATCAAATCCGCGACCATCACGCCCTCCTTCATGGACGTGTTCCCGAAGACGACGTTGATCAGCTGCGAGATCTCGTTCCCCGCGGTGTCCGTGTGGTAGCTGATCTCGCACCGGTACGACCCTCTCAGGCCCGCCCTTGGGGTGAGCTTCTCCAGACGACCGACGACGTTCTCGCGGATCCACGTCCCCTCCGGGACGAGGCTCGCCGGGAGCTCCACGGTCTGCTCGAGGCAGATGGCGAGGACCTTCTCGCGGCACTCCGTCTCGTCCGCCGCGACGACGTCGTAGACGACGACGAAGCGGTCGTCCCCGTACGGATGCGACCCTTTATTACCACTCGTCGTCGTGAACCCGGGGAAGGAGGAGGAGGACGCGCCGCTCGGGGACGCGCGCGCGGATGCCGCGCGGAGCTTCGCGAGCTGCGCCGGGGACGCCGCGAACATGTCGTCGAAGCGGCCGGGGTCCGCGGCTGACGCGTCGTCGATCGACGCGCGATGCTTCTTCCCGGACGCGCGCGCGTCGCCGCCGTGGGGGTGGTCGTCGCGCGCGCGCGACGCCGCGCGCATCTTCGCGAGCGTCGCCGGGGACGCGGCGAACATGTCTGCGAAGTCCGCCGCGGGCGCGGGCTCCGCGCGAGTCGCGTCGTCGCGGGGCGATAACGAGATCGTCGACGGCGCCGGGTGCGGCGACAGGAGTTGCCTGGATAGATGCCTCACCGAGCTCGACGTCGGCGTGGAGGACTCCCCGTCGTGCCTTTCGCGCATCGTGACGAGGTTCGCGGGCGACGCGGACATCATCTCCGCGAACGCGGCGCCGAGGGCCGCGGCCGCGGAGGGATCGATCGTCGATCGCTTCACGGGCGACTCGAAGACGCGCTTCTCCTCGCGCGCGGCGGCGTCGAACCGCGCGCGCAGCTTCGCGAGGCTCGCGGGGGAGCCGTCGAGCATGTCCGCGAAGGACAGCGCCGCGGGGGGCATCGTGCCGGGGGGGACGGGGTGGATCGCGCGCCGTGCGGCGGCGGGTCGAACGACTGGCGCGCGAGGCGCGATCTGATGAGAGTATTTCGGGGGCGAGGCGTTGTTTATTGTTCTGTCCCACCTGAGCCGCCCTCTCCCCTCCTCCTCCGTCCTCTTCCGCCCTCACCAGGGTTTAGACCCTAATCCTCTTCCTCTAGCGGAAGCTCGAACGGACTTCGATACGGGTACAACGTCTCTAGGAGCTCGCGCACCTCGGTCAACATGCGCGCCCTCTCGTCCGGCGGCAGCGCGACGTCTAAATCATCGTTCAAGGTCATAAACTTTGGCGGCGCCCCGCGGATTTTCTCCAAGTCGTTCACGATCGCGCTCTGCGCGTCTCGTATCATGTAAAAACGCACGTCTGCAATTTTAGAGAAGCGGAATGAGTGCTCGACCGATTCGTGAAGAAAAACTGCGAGAATGTGTTAACGAGGGTGCATGTCGTAATTCAGGCGCACCGTTTGAATCTGCGATTTCGTACTCGTATTTTTTCTCCTTCGCGACGATCTTATCGATTTTTGCCGCGACCGTTTTGTCCTTCAACAGCGACTCGACGTGCACCGGAAGTGGATCATCTCGATCTAGACCGTCCTGATCAGAGTCGAGGAAAGACATGTTTAACGAGGACGAAAAAATTGCGTCCGCGGCGTCACGCCAGCCTTTGATCTCGATCGCGGCGACTTCCTCCGCCGCCGCGAGCGCTTCCTCCGCGGCGGCGAGACCCGCCTTGAGCTCCTCGTTCGCCGCCTCCTTCGCCTCCTCCACCGTCATCTCCGCCGCCTCCTGCGCCTTATCGAGCTCGTTCTCGCTCGCCCACGCCTTGTCCTCCGCGGCTTTCACGATGCTCTTGTACGCGTCCTCGAGCCTCTGAACTTCGTCCTCGTGCTTGGCCTTCGCGGCGGCGACGTCGTCCGACGCCTTCTGAGTCAAGACCGCAACGAGATGCCTTAGCTCCCGTTTCGAGAGCTTGCCGTCGCCGTCAACGTCGAACGCGCTCACGAACTCGAACGAAGTCCGCCCTCTCTTCGCGTTCATGAGATAGTACAGATACACGCTCTGGTACTGCAGGTCCATCGGGTGACGGAAGTAGTGCGAGG
>MDSW01171258.1_pt1 | contig 15391 bp, 16 predicted proteins | sample 811171 | NCBI WGS metagenome assembly MDSW01 (sample SAMN05326641, study PRJNA326480) | marine metagenome | isolation source: seawater | place: Atlantic Ocean: North West | collected 2012 | reverse complement strand
TATCAGTTTTTATTGCAGGAGGAGGAGAAGGAGCCACTCTTAGAGAAGTATTGAATCATAGAACTGTGACTACAGTAAATATGGTGGATTTAGATGAAGAAATAGTAGAACTTAGTAAGTTGTATTTACCCAAACACCATAAAGGCGCATTTGAAGACCCACGTTTAGAATTACATCATACTGACGCTAGAGCCTATTTGCAGGATAATGAGCGTAAATACGACGTGATAATCTTAGACTTGGTGGATCCTTTGGAAGAAGGTACGGCTTATCAACTGTATACTAAGGAATTTTATGAAATTGTGAAAGGATCATTAAGAAAAAATGGGATAATGGTGACCCAATCTGGTTCCTCTGATATCACTAATTTCACTGATTGTTATGTTCCAATCGTTCATACGATTGGAACAGTTTTCAATCATGTTAGTAATTATCAGGTCAACATATCTGGATTTGGGATGCCTTGGTCTTTCACAGTAGCTAGCCAATCTAAAATAGACACAACAGGACCAAGTGATCAAAAATGCGAAAGCCGGATTTATAATCAGCTTAAATTTTACGATTATGAATCACATGTACATATGTTTAATGTGCCTAAGTATGTCAGAGATGAGCTTAAGGCAGAAACTAGGATAAACTCCGACGCCAACCCGATATTTATGACGTGAAACCTGTTTAGATGTGCTTCTTTAAATCAGGCAAATGATCCTTAGAGAGCACTAGTCCATCGGTTTCGAATGTGTGAATGAGATGTCTTATGTCTGCAGGAATGTGTTTTTTGACTTGTTTATTTTGGTCGTAGCCGACATACACTGCATTTATCTTAGTGGTTAACTGATTAGATTCATTAAAAATATGTACTTCAAATTTCATACTAGTTGTCCCCATACTTGCCGTCTTAGCTTTCAGTATTAGTATGTCATCTATTTTCACAGGTAGTAAAAAACTAAGTTCAACGTTGACTATGACGGTATCGAAAAAACCTGTTTGAGCCAAACTATAAATGCTGTATCCTAAATTGCGGAAGTATTCTGACTGAGCGATCTCCAGGTATTCTAAATAAGACCCGTTGAACGCAATCCCCTGTCTGTCACATTCAGACCATCTTACTCTGATGTTGGTTTGGAATTTGAAAGCTTCGTTTTTGGATGTCAAATGTTTCACTCTTCCTGTAATTCATCAATTGTCCTTCGATCACGTTCATCCAGTTCTGCGGATTCCAGTAAATCTGGACGGTTAAAGAATGTTTTGATTATGGATTGGGTCCTTCTCCACTGTTCGATTTTTTTGTGATCTCCCTTAATTAGTACTTCCGGTACATTCATCCCCCGAAAAATGCGGGGCCTAGTGTATAGAGGGTGCTCTAATAGTCCAGAGGTTATGGAGTCTGACGATACATTTAAGGATGATCCGATAACTCCCGGCACGAATCTTGATATACAGTCAATTACTAACATTGCAGGGATTTCTCCACCTGTTGTAATAAAATCCCCTACACTTAGTTGATGGGTAACCACCAAGTCCATTACTCTCTCGTCCACTCCAGTGTAGTGCCCACATATAATTATTATGTCTTCGTTGCTAGAAAATGAATGGGAAATTGTTTGATTGAATGTTTTACCCTGTGGAGTCATTAATATTACAGGTACGTCCTTAGGATTGGCACAGGTTTTCAAGATGTCATCAACAGCATTGCATATGGGTTCAGGCTTCATTACCATCCCGGATCCACCTCCAAATTGGTAATCATCTGTAATGGAGTGCTTGTCTTCTGTGTAGGCTCTAATATCTACTATTTTGATAGTTATGAGATTATTGTTTATAGCTCTATCAATCATACTAGAATTAATAAACCCGTCGAATGTATCCGGGAATAGAGATAGGATATGAAAGTTAATGTTGGCCATTATAATTAAATTAAATCATTCGCTTGCTTAACGGGATATTTTTACCGTCTTTTATTACGTGTTTAAGATTGTTTCTGTCTCTTAGTAAAGATATGTCTTTCAATGGGTCACCTTCCAGGAAAACCAAATCTGCGGCCTTCCCTTCTTCTATTGACCCAACACAATGGTCCATTTCCAGACATTCTGCTGCAGTGATAGTTCCTGCTTTAAGGGCTTCCATAGCAGTCATTCCGTTCAGTACTAGTAATTCAAGCTCATGGGCATTATCACCGTGTATGAAACCACCAGCGTCTGTACCCGCTACAATTTTAACATTGTGTTTCATTGCTAATTCAAAGCTTCTGCGATGTTGATCTATCAGTTGCTGTGCTCGAACTTGTACATGTGGGGCACTGTGAGATTTGTGATAATCATATACTGTGAATGTAGGTACCAAGAATATATTTTTATCAGCCATGATTTTTACTAAGTCTGGATCTTCTTCCAGATGACACCCGTGCTCGATAGAATGGACTCCTTCTTCTATACAGACCCTCAATCCAGGACCACCTAACGCATGACACATAACTTTTTTATTTAAACGAGCGCTTTCATCAATTATGAGTCTAACTTCGGAGCTTGAGAAAGAAGTATCTCTTGGCCCAAGTCCTTTTCTAGAGCTTGCTCCACCAGTAGTAGCTATTTTAATAACGTCAGCCCCACATCTTACTAATTCTCGTAATTTATGTAGAATTTCGTCTTCTCCATCAACTACTGCATTAGGCAACATAGGATTTGTTACAAGCGTATTGGTGTGACCAGAACCACTAACACGGTCTCCTATACCGCCAGTCTGTGACATAATGCTTATTGCTAGTACTAATCTAGGACCTTCAAACAGGCCTTCTTCTATCGCGAGCTTATAACCGACATCTAGCCCTCCAGCATCGCGAATTGTTGTATATCCCGATTGTAGTGTGTCCTCTAAAACTTTATAGGTCCTGATTGAGTTAGTAGAAGCTGGCTCATCTAAGTTCCATCGGCTCATCAATTCATAATTTTTAGAAGCCAAATGATCATGACAATCAATTAACCCAGGAATTACAGTTAATCCAGATACATCGTAAACTTCGTCCATGTTCTGGATGTTGATAGTAGATGATTGGTCATTAGCAGCAATTTGGACTATCGAGGGACCTTCAGTAACAATTACTTGATCAGGTAGTACGGAATCAGTTTTGACATCGATTATATTTGCTCCAACAAAAGCCTTCATGAATCTCTCCCATATCTAATTTGACATTAGTATTCTAAAAGATGGTACCAATAGCGTATAACAGTATTATGGGTGAATTACATTGTCAAACGAATTATTTTGCTACAATAGGAGACCTATTGGGCTAATACTTATAAAGAGAAAAATAATTATGACTGTTTTTAAAGGATAGTATGGAACAATACATAGAGAATACCGTTCAAGATATACATGCATCTGACTTAGAGATGTGTATGGTAATAGCAGGTGCTGGTAACCAGGCGGTCGATTGGTTGTTAAATGTGCCAGGAGCATCGAATACTATATTAGATGTCTCCATACCTTATTCGGAACATGCTATGGCTGATTTGTTAAGCTATTTACCCGAAAGTATAGTTTCCACCGAATCTGCATGTGCTATGGCAGTCCGTAGCTTTGTTAGTGCTAATAAATATAGTGAAACCTCTAAAAATATTATAGGCGTGGGGTGCACTGCTACGATCGCTACAAACAGAGAAAAGAGAGGAGATCACAGAGTAGTAATAGGAGTTTGTACGCCGAATAAACTGTGTACTTTTACCCTGGTGCTCAATAAAGGCATGCGTGATCGAATAGAAGAAGACTTCGTGGTAAGTAGTTTGCTACTGAATGTAGTTTCTATATATGCCGGTATTAATTTCAGTCTTGAAAAGGTTTTATTAGAACATGAGGCAGTAGACTATCAAGAAATCACCCTAAATAAATGTTTGAATATGGTGGAGAGCGGCCATATTCCCTACGTGATTTTGGATTCTGCTTTAAGCACGGAATATACGTTACCTCATGAAGATTCCTGTGCAATATTCCCAGGTTCATTTAATCCTTTGCACGATGGTCACAAAGAAATGTCTTCCGTTTTGGAAGATAAATTTGGATTAGACAGTTTATATGAAACTTCAATTGTTAATGTGGATAAACCTCCTCTTGGATATGATGAAATTTTAGAGAGAGTATCTCAATTTAAAAATTCTGAAAAACTCGTAATAACTAATCAAGCAACTTTTGTGGGTAAAGCTGCTAAGTTAGGAGGGTATAGATTCTTGGTTGGCTGGGATACTGCCAAACGTATTTTAGATCCTAAGTATTACCTTGATGCGCAAGATATGTGCAAAAAATTAGCGCATATGCTAGCGAATGGGAATACATTTTATGTTGCAGGAAGACTAAATCAAGGGAAATTCAATGGAATTAATGATTTAATCATTCCCTCTGGCTTAGAGGGATTGTTTATAGGGATTTCAGAGAATTTATTCCGGTCTGATATATCTTCTACAGAAATACGAGAAAATCGTCAATAGATAATAATGGGATACTTACTGATTGACTGAAAATTCTATGAAATGGTATTCTTTTTTCAGCTAAAATCACTAATGTAGCTTACGTGATAATTTTAAATTTAATAAGGAATATAAATAATTGGAAACATTTGTTAATGATTGGATGGCGGTGACGTTATCTGTTTTGGTCGGTGCGGGAGCGATTTTAGGATTATTTATAGCCTCTTTCGTGTTTAGCGCCAAAAGGAAATCCAAGATTAAATTAACCACCTATGAGTGTGGGATCCCCAGTGAAGGATTCACGTGGGCAAATATTAACTTTCGATTTTACATATTTGGAATTTTATTTTTAATATTTGATGTGGAAGCAGTTTTCCTGTTTCCTTGGGCACTAATATTTGTTGAACAAAACAATTTGGGTAATCCGCTTCCTTTTTACGCAATGATGATGTTCTTGTTGATATTATTGTTTGCGATTTTATATGGATGGAGAAAAGGAGTATTTGAGTGGCAGAAATAAATCCCTCCCTAGGGAATTCTCCCGGTAAAAGCCGTTTTGACCAAGTATTAGGATCGAAAGTGCCAGGGGTGATTACCACCACTAAAGAGCAATTGTTTGGAATGGCTCGGAAATCATCTTTATGGACTCTTAGTTTTGGTTTAGCATGCTGCGCTATAGAAATGATGTCTACTTATATGTCCCACTATGACTTGGACCGATTTGGTGTAGTCACATGGCCATCACCTAGACAATCCGATGTGATGATAGTAGCAGGGACTGTTGTAAAGAAAATGGAAGAGCCTATCCGACTACTATATGAACAAATGCCTGACCCCAAATGGGTCATCGCTATGGGAAGTTGTGCTACTAATGGAGGGCCTTATTATAAATCCTACTCTGTGGTCATGGGAGTTGATCATATTATTCCGGTAGATATATATGTTCCCGGATGTCCCCCGAGGCCTGAGGCTTTGTTGTACGGGATAGTTAAATTACAAGAGAAAATTATGAGGGATGCGAAAAACAATGGCAAATAAACCTGATGACGCTCTTGAAGAAGTTTCTCAAACGACTGAACTAAGTCCGGAACTTATTCAGTTTAAAACACTATTAGAAAGTACATTCATCGATGTTGAGTTAGCCTTTGTAATGACTGATCAAATACCTTCTGTTGTTGTGCCTAAAGAATCATTGCACGACCTATGTGTTTTTCTGAAAACAAACTCTGTTTATGATTCTAAGATGCTGTCATGTATGGCCGGTGTGGATTATGTGGATTATTGTCAAATTTTATACATTTTGTATTCTGTGGAAAACAATTGCACAATTGGAATTAAATGCAACGTCGAGTATGACTGCAAAATTCAAACTGTATCCGATATATGGAAAGCCGCTGACTGGTATGAACGAGAGATTCATGACTTGTATGGTATAGAATTTGAAGGTCATGAAGATATGTCACCTTTACTTTTGTATGATGGGTTTGAAGGACACCCTGGTAAGAGAGATTTCCCTTTCTATAATTACGAAGAATATTAATTGAATAGTTATGATGCAAGATCAACAAGATAACCAGACCATTGACATGATGTTAAACATGGGGCCACAACATCCTTCCACTCATGGTGTATTCCGTATGGAGTTAAGGATTGATGGAGAGAAAATTATTGATGTTAAGCCTCATATCGGCTACCTGCATAGGGGATCGGAAAAACTAAGTGAAGGTGAACAATACCACCAGATAATTACTTTGTTTGATCGCATGGATTACCTCGCTAATTTCAACAATGAACTTGTTTATTGTATGGCTGTGGAAAGACTCTTAGATATGGAGCCTTCTAAACGTACTGAATATATTAGAGTCATATTGTGTGAACTGAATCGGATAGCAAGCCATTTACTATATGTGGGTACAATCGGATTGGACGCTGGAGCTATGACTCCTGCTTTGTTCTCATTTATTGGTCGAGATCGAATCCAAACTTTGTTTGAAAGTATATCTGGGGCTCGAATGATGCACAATTATTTTAAAATAGGTGGCCTGAAACAAGAAGTGCCAGATGATTTTGTAAGAATGGTCAAAGATATTATGCCGGCTATTAGACGGGATATAGATCAAACAGAAAAACTGTTAACTTTTAACGAAATATTCTTAAGTAGGACTAAGGACATTGGGGTGATTACAGCTGAACAAGCTATAGATTATGGCTTAACTGGACCTTGCTTGAGAGGTTCAGGAATTAATTATGACGTACGGAAATCTGAACCGTATTCGGTTTATCAAGACTTTGATTTCGATGTGCCAGTAGGATTAGATGGTGATTGCTGGGACAGGCATTGGGTAAGAGTCAAAGAAATGCATGAATCTTTAAGAATCATAGAGCAAGCTATAGACAAACTCCCCGATGGAGACGTGGCGTCTCCATTAGGCAGGCGGCTTATAAGGCCGTCGGAAGGAGAAGTTTACGTTAAAGCAGAAAATCCTCGTGGAGAAATTGGGGTCTATTTGGTGAGTGATGGCACTGATAAGCCGTATAGACTGAAAGTTAGGCCACCTTCATTTTGTAATCTGTCAGCTATTCAACTATTGCTTCAAAATTCGTGGGTCGCAGATTCTGTGGTAATACTTGGCTCTCTGGATATAGTGCTCGGTGAGGTAGACAGATGATAGCTAGTACAGGACCTTATTTTCAAGATGCAATTAGTACTTTAATTAGTTTATTAACATTATTTTCATTCTTAGCTGTGACTGTTTTGTCATTAGTTTGGCTGGAGAGAAAAGCTCTAGGTAGATTACAACTTCGTCTAGGACCAACTCGTACCGGACCATTCGGATTGCTCCAACCTATTGCTGATGCAGTCAAATTGGTTTTGAAAGAAGATATAGTTCCAAATGAGGCTGAGAAAGTAATTTTCTGGGTAGCTCCTATAATAGTGGTTATATCTGCATTTATGCTTTGGGTCACTATTCCTTTAACTCCAAGCATAGTTGTTCAAAACCTCGAAAACATGGGACTGTTTTATGTGGGAGCGGTGGGAGTCATAGGTATACTGGGGTTAGTATTAGCTGGCTGGGGATCAGCTAATAAATATGGAGTGATTGGAGGATTGAGAGCTGCAGCTCAATTAATAAGTTATGAGATCCCATTGATAATGGTATTTGTTTCCATAGCTATTGTCACACAGACATTTAATCTGGTGGAGATAGTCAATCTACAATCACCAGTACCTTTCATCCTTGTGCTACCTTTAGGATTTGTCTTGTTTTTTGTTTCTGGTTTGGCAGAGGTAGGCAGGACTCCATTCGATATTTACTTCGCAGAGTCAGAAATTGTTGGTGGTCCGTTCGTCGAATATAGTGGTGCACATTGGGCAGTATTCTTTTTATCTGAATATATAAACACTTTTGCGATTGCTACTCTAACAGTTTTATTATTTTTGGGAGGATGGTCTGGGCCATTTTTACCGTCCATTGTGTGGCTTTTAATAAAAATATACGCAGTTATATTATTGATATTCTGGATTAGAGGCACTTTGCCGAGACTAAGAATTGATCAGCTAATGGCATTTGCATGGAAAGTAATGGTGCCACTCTCATTCTATTTAGTTGTATGTTGTTCGATATATGTATTTTACGGTCTACCATGGTGGGCACTGACTGTTATGTCTATCTTTGGACTAGGAGTGGTAGGTGTTATTATTTACCAATATATAACTGCTCCAGCTCGTAAAGTAGCTGAAGTGAGGGAACGATTACGTTTACTCCAGATGTCACAAGAGGAATGAGATGTTAAGTACTGTAAAAGGAATGATTCAAACGTTGTCGTCTACTTGGCGAGGATTGCGGAAGCCTGTTACTAAACTCTACCCTGAAAATCCAACGGTATTACAAAATAGATTCATGGGCTTCCCTGGATTAACATGGGACAAGGATATTGATGAACCTTTCTGTACTGGATGTATGGTATGCATTAGGAATTGTCCTACTCAGTGCATGACTGCGACAATGAAAGATAATCCGAAATTCGCTGATGAGAGCAGTAAACGCCGCAAAATTGTGGATGAATTTGAGATTAATTTAAACCGGTGTATTTTGTGCGGTATATGTGTTGATGTTTGTAATTTTGATGCGATTGTTATGACCCACGAACATGAGGAAAGTGGTTCGTACAGAGATGGCAGTAGAATGAAATTGGATGGATTACTGGAGATTGGGGGTAAATACCAGACACAGTCTGGATGGAAACCCGCTCCTAAGGATTAATGGATTTTATATGCATTTAATTTTATTCAGTATTATCTCAACTGTGCTTCTTGTATGCGCAGTTGGTGTTGTAATATCTCGTAATATAGTGCATTCTGCTCTGTTTCTTTTATTCGCATTGATTAGTGTAGCTGGAATTTACTTAGTGTTGTTGACTGAATTTTTAGCAATCGTGCAATTACTAATTTATGGTGGCGCGATTGTGATTGTAATACTATTTGCATTAATGCTTACGCGTAATGAAGAATACCCTAGAATCCAAAACAATAAACTTTGGCCCATTGCGGGAGTGCTAGCTGTTTTGGTATGTATCACAATGTCAGTGAGTTATTTTCAATCAGGTGCAATCCAAAATGTACCTAATACTATTGCTCCTGCTGGAGTCAAAAGCTTAGGCAGTTCGTTGTTTACTACCTGGGCCATACCATTTGAACTAGCATCTTTAGTGTTGCTTGTAGCCTTGATCGGAGCGATTGTGATTGCTAGGTCCGATAAGGATGGAAACTGAATGCTGGAACTGATTCATTTTAATATATTAAGTGTTCTTTTATTTTCTGTTGGGTTGTACGGGGTATTAGCTAGAAAGAGTGCCATTTTGATAATAATGGCAATAGAATTGATGCTGAATGCAGTTAATATCAATTTTATAGCTGCTGCAGCATTCAATCATGGAAATGGCTTATTTACCAATTTTGATGGACACATTTTGACAATATTTATAATTACAATAGCTGCAGCTGAAGTTGGGCTAGCGTTGGCCCTTATACTACGCATATTTAGAAATAAAGCTACCGTTAATGTCGATTCGTTCGACATTATGAAGCTATAGTTTCGATTTTTTTAGGAGTTGATGGTTAATATCGCATGCAATATTTCTGGTTAATCCCTGTAATCAGCTTTATAGCATTTATTATTACAAGTTTGATTGGGAATAAAATTCTCAAGCGAGCTTGGATATTCCCTATGCTAGCAATCGTGTTGGGGTTGGGCATTTATTGTTTCGGTCTTACAGAGTATTTGCAGTCTAGATTTGATTTGGAGCATTGTTTTAGAAGTTCTGTAACTGGAATGGTTGGTTGCAATTATAGTGTTGAATGGTTTACTGCAGGAGTTCGTGGTGCTGACTCAGTTAATTCATTTCTTGGTTTTACTGTAGATCCTCTAAGTTTATCTGTGGCCGGATTAGCGATATTTGTCGCTTTGATGGTTCAGATATACTCAATTGGATATATGAAGGATGACCCCCGGTTTGCTTGGTATTATTCTGTGCAAGCTTTATTTATTTCATCCATGATTCTTTTAGCATTGTCCGATAATTTCTTACTTTTGTACGTTGCTTGGGAATTAGTAGGACTATGTTCGTATTTACTGATAGGATTTTGGTACGAAAAACCTGAGGCAAAAGAGGCAGCCAAGAAAGCATTTACAGTTACCCGGTTAGGAGATGTGGGTCTTTTAATTGGTATTCTGTTGATATGGATAGAAGTTGGTTCTTTCAATATGAGTGACTTATTTACTCAAGTTGGATCAGGGGAAATAGCTTCTTGGACAATATTTTCCATCAGTGGCCTGCTGTTTCTTGGTGCTATGGGTAAATCTGCTCAATTTCCTTTTCATGTTTGGTTGCCGGATGCAATGGAAGGACCAACTCCTGTGAGTGCGCTGATACACGCTGCTACTATGGTTGCTGCTGGAGTGTACTTGGTCGCTAGGGCGTACCCTCTCTTCGTTCAATCAGAAGCCATGATGATTATTGTTTCATGTGTTGGTTTGATCACTGCTATAGGGGCTGCCTTGATTTGCTGTGTGTCAGTAGACTTGAAAAGAGCATTGGCGTATTCGACAATCAGTCATTTGGGATTGATGATGCTAAGCTTAGGAGCATTCGGGTATACGGCTGCAATACTACATTTATTGGCTCACGGATTCAGCAAAGCATTGTTGTTCTTGGGTTCAGGAAACATAATGCACTCTATAGATGATTTGAACATTAATAGAATGGGCGGGCTGAAGTCTGTATTGCCTGCTACGACTATTCTATTCTGTATTGGGGCTCTTTCACTAGCAGGTATTCCGTTACTGTCAGGGTTTTGGAGCAAAGATGAAGTTATCGTTTCTATCGTCCATAACAGGAACATTGTATTCGCGATTTCATCCATGGTTTTGGTGTTTTTGAGTGGGTTTTATATGATCAGGCTAATCATAGTACCATTCTTTGGTTCTCCCAATAGAGATTATAGCCATGCTCATAAACTTCCATTTGTGATGCTTGCACCTATGGGGGTTTTAGCAGTAGTGGTGGTGTTGTTTGGATGGATTGCTCTCTATATGCCAGGCGCGCCTGCTAGTTTTGGAACTTTCCTGTTTTATTCTCATCCTAAGAATTTTCATTTAGAGCCCGATATCGCGATCATAACTTTAGTCATTACGTTGTTATCGTTTGGATTCGGATATTTGATTTACGTGAAAAGGTTTTCTATTTTTCAAAATATGAGAATCAAGGCAAGACTGATTATTGAAATTGTAGAAAACAAATACTATATAGATGAACTGTATCAAATATTAGTAGATAAGCTTGTTTTGCCCGCAGCTGGATTGGTAGCCTTATTCGATCGGATTCTAGTTAATGATGTTGGAATTAATGGTCCTGGATACGTTACTAGAACTGTCGGGTCAATAATCAGACACCACATAACCGGCAGAATTTATGTATATTTGGCACTTATGACTACTGGAATGATAGTGTTAGGAATCATTTGGTTGGGGATAGTGATTCTCTAATGAACGAATTATATAACATAATGGCTTTCGTTCTTATAGCCCTGCCTTTGATGGCAGCTTTAGTATTCATGGTGCTACCTAATCTAACTTCTAAGAGTTATTGGCTCTTATCATCGATAATTTCTGTGATAACTTTTGGCATTTCTGTATTTCTTTTCATGTCATATGACACGCTGACAGGAGGCACGCAATTTTCATTTACCGTTCCATGGTTAGATCAAGGTATTAATATATCCTTTGGCTTAGGGCTAACTGGGATAAGTGCATCCATGGTTTTATTGAATGGAATAGTCCTCCTGGGAGCTTGCCTCATATCAGGTGATATTGAAAAAAGAGGACGGGATTTTTATGTGTTACTACTGACGCTTGGGGGAGGAGTATTTGGTGTATTCTTATCTTCCGATTTATTTTTCTTTTTCCTCTTCTATGAATTAGCAGTTTTACCTATGTATTTACTGATTGCGGTTTGGGGAAGCTCTACGGATTTTGGATCTTTTACCAGAAGCAAAGAATATGGTGCTATGAAACTCATGATGGTATTAGTTGCTGCTAGTGTTTTAATTTGGGTGGGGATCATAGCAATTTTCGTTGAGACATATTTGCACGGTACTCCGACTTTTGCATTTGAAGAATTGAGGAGATTGTCTGAAAATGGTCTATTCAGTGTAGAGTTCCAGAACTGGGTATTCTTATGCTTCATGATTGGTTTTGGTGTATTGTCAGGTTTATGGCCTTTTCATACCTGGTCTCCAGATGGCCATGTTGCAGCGCCAACAGGTGTCAGCATGCTGCATGCAGGCGTATTGATGAAGCTAGGTGCGTTTGGAATTATTCAAATTGGTATAGTGATATTGCCATTAGGTGCTCAAACCTGGATGCCATTATTGATGGTTCTTGGAATAGTTAATGTCATTTATGGAGCAGTATCTGCAATGTCTCAAACAGACTTGAAATATATCATCGGATATTCTAGCGTAAGTCATATGGGGTATGTATTAATTGGCGCGGCGACTCTTAATTCAATTGGTATTTCCGGCGCAGTTCTCCAGATGTTCTCTCATGGTATTATGACGGCCCTCATGTTCGTATTGGTAGGAGCTATTTATCATAGGGCCCATACCAGAGACATCTATGTCTTAAACGGTCTTATCAAGACTATGCCTCATATCTGCGTATTGTTTATAATAGCCGGATTTGCTTCACTCGGATTACCTGGATTAAGTGGATTCATAGCTGAATTTCTAATCTTCCTGGGTGTGATTAAAATTTCGTTCTGGATTGCAGCACTAGCCGTATTAGGAGCAGCTCTGACAGCTGTGTACATATTGAGATTAATAGCTCGAACGATTGTTGGGCCTGTGGATAGCAGCTTATCTGATCTTCCTGATGCAAATATCTATGAAAAAATAGTTTCCGTAGCGCTAGCTTCAGTGCTAGTCGCAGTGGGTGTATGGCCGGCCCTATTATTAGATTCTATTAATGTAGGCGTGGCCACTATAATGAGTGCATTATGATACCTGAATCAAGTAACTTATTACTGTTAATGCCAGAATTTGTTTTGGCTGGACTAGCTCTGGTTGTGTTTGCATCTGATTTGATTATCCCAGAAGGAAAGAAAGAATGGGTTGGAAGACTTGCCGTAATGGGATTGATAGGTCTTCTATGCGTAACAATATTCTCTGTTATGGGAGTTAACGAGTATGTGTACAATGATTTCTTATTAGTTGACCACTATTCTTTTGTGTTTAAGATCATTTTTATTACTGTTGGGATATTAACCATATTAATATCAGAGGAATTTGTTAAAGAAAACCTGACCTCTCAAGGCGAATATTATGGGTTACTGTTGTTAGCAATTCTAGGCATGAACATGCTGATTCAAAGTCAGGAATTTCTGACTGCATATATTTCATTGGAATTATTAAGTTTTTGTCTATATGTATTGGTAGGTTACTCAAAATTCAACCCGAAATCTAACGAAGCAGCTATTAAATATATAATCTTTGGTACATTTTCTTCCGCCATATTCTTATACGGTTTAAGTATGGTTTATTCCATTGTTGGTAGTACGCAATATAGTGATATATCTGGAACCTTAGCTGCTTCTAACGCAATGGATCCAGTAGCAATTTTGGGTATAGCTCTAATCATGATAGGCATTGGATTCAAAATTGGTATAGTACCGTTTCACGCCTGGATTCCAGATGTATACGAAGGAGCTCCTACACCTGTTACAGCTTACTTGGCTATTGGAGCCAAAATAGCAGCCTTCGCGTTTTTGGCTAGGGTTGTTATTGGAGTTATGCTTCCAGCAGAAGAGCTGTGGGAGAATTGGCAAATGATTCTTGCTATTTCAGCCGTAGCGACTATGTTAGTAGGCAATGGGATTGCTATTGTGCAAACAAAAGTAAAAAGAATGCTCGCTTATTCTTCTATCGGTCATAGCGGAGTTTTATTATCAGCTGTTGTAGTCATGGGCTCGACTAATGGTATTGTCATAGAGAGTTTAGGATATTATTTAATAGGGTATGCCGTTACCAGCTTCGCCGTTTTTAGTGCAATAACTGCGGTGACCTATAGGAATGGTGTTGAATTGATCAAAGATTTCGCAGGGCTCTCTGATCAAAAACCACTGTTGGCGGCTTCAATAGCAATCGGACTGTTTTCATTGGCTGGGTTGCCTTTGTTCGTAGGATTCACTATTAAGTTTTACCTGTTTTCGTCAATAGCCATTGGAGGGTATCTATGGTTGGCAGGTATAGCTGTTTTCGCTAGTTTGATATCACTTTATTATTACTTGATAATGATTAAAAGTATGTATGTGGATACTGCTTCAAGTGAAGTAACACATAATAATATTATCGTCAAATGGCCGATGAAAACCGTGATTTTAGTATCAATTATAGCTACCATTGTTTTAGGAATTTACCCAGAACCCTTAGTAAATCAGATTAATGAGATCAGCAATCTGTTCACCCCATAAATTTAGAGGATGGAAAAATGATTGTATCCATAATAGGCAGCAGTACTGCTTTACCACATCATATTGTTATGGCGAGAGAACTAGGCATTGAACTAGCGAAAAATATCAATGTGGATTATGTAGTTTGCGGAGGTATGGGTGGTATTATGGAAGCGATCTGTGAGGGAGTCCAGATTGGAATAAGAGAAGGGTTTGCATGCCAAACTATTGGGATATTACCAGGCAATGATAAGTCCGCTGGAAACCAATACATTGATATCTCAATTGTTACAGGCATGGGATTTGCTAGGAATATAGTCGTAGCACTTACTGGAGATGTAGTGATTGCTGTAGGAGGGGCGTATGGAACTTTGTCAGAATTAGGGCATGCATTGTCCGAAGGGCGCCCGACTATTTCTTTGGATTCTTGGGATTTAACAACTACAGGCGAAGGCGAAGTTGTTTCTGAAAAATCCATGTTTACACGAGTTAGTAGCGTTGCAGATACTATCACTGCATTAAATGATGTAGTCAACAAATTGAATCATAAGGATGACATATGACTGCCGTCAAATCTATAACAGCTATAGAGATACTGGATTCCAGAGGGAATCCCACAGTGGGATGTACTGTTATATTAAACGATGGTTCTGAAGGAACTGCGTACGTGCCTTCTGGCGCTAGCACTGGTCAACACGAAGCTTATGAATTAAGGGATGATGACCGTACTAGATACTTAGGGAAAGGAGTAAAAACTGCAGTGTCTAACGTTAACGAAATAATAAATACATCGTTGACGCAGAGTCAATATGATAGCTTTTGGGAGTTTGATAAAGCTCTTATTGGATTGGATCATACAGCAAATAAGAGCTCTATTGGGTCAAATGCGATTTTGTCAGTCTCACTAGCAGCTGCCAAGGCCTTTG
>MDSW01181664.1_pt1 | contig 15394 bp, 7 predicted proteins | sample 811171 | NCBI WGS metagenome assembly MDSW01 (sample SAMN05326641, study PRJNA326480) | marine metagenome | isolation source: seawater | place: Atlantic Ocean: North West | collected 2012 | reverse complement strand
ATTGAGAATCTACCTGACATTAATCGTTCAGTAAGTCTCATTGCTTCTTCTTGGTCAAGATCTCCAGGAGCTAAATCAATTAGACCTTGAATATCACCCATTCCAAGCAATCGTGAAATAAATCGGTCACCCTCGAATTTTTCAAGATTTTCAACTCGCTCACCTTCGCCAATGAACACAATAGGTGACCCAGTTGCTGCTACTGCAGATAGTGCACCACCTCCTCGAGCAGTTCCGTCAAGTTTGGTTACAATTACTCCAGTTACACCTACAAGTTCGTGAAACTTAGCGGCAACTGGGCCGGCAGCCTGTCCTACTTGAGCATCAATTACGAGAAGACTTTCCGTAGCCTGAACGATATCTGAAATCTTCAGCAATTCTTCTTGTAATTCTTCGTCTAATTGATCTCTACCAGCAGTATCTACAATTACAACATCCTTAGAAGCCATTTGTCGCATACCGTCTCTGACTATAGCAGCAGCATCAGAATTTTCTGGGTCACCGTATACGTCAATATCATGTGATTCGAGTAGTTGTTTTAGTTGTGCATAAGCTCCGGGTCGATGAACGTCGGCTTCAATAACTCCAATGTCCAATTTGTGTTTTCTTTTCCACCAAGCAGCCATTTTTGCCGTTGTCGTTGTTTTTCCTTGCCCATACAATCCAACCATTAGGATTCTCTGATTGAATGGTAGTATCTCTCTTGGTTCACCCAAGAGTCTTACTAGCTCAGCATATATGATATTCATTGCATGTGTTTGCAATGTTAGTCCTGGACGAGGTTCATCATCCCTCATTCTTAATTCAAGTCGATCTGTAATTTCCTTTGTTTGTCTGACGTTGAAATCTGCAGCCAATAGTGCTCTTCTCAAGTCCTTAACCATGGCACGGAGTTCTTCTTCGTCGATGCTTCGTTTTCCTCTTAATCGACTTAGCGCGCCCTGAATACCTCGCTTCAACCCTTCGAGCGCCATGGTCAACCGTAAGACTGGTCCGGTTTGAAGTCAACGGAGGATAATGGAGACTATTTGGGAATTCTAACAGTCAAAATATCGTCAACTAGTTGTGCGTTAACTGAATTTGTATCAAATTCTCTTCCTATATTGAGTTGTTTTTCTTTATTGTTTAATCCAATAAATAATACTCCTCCCTCGCCTCTAAGCGACATTTCATTCTTTATCGCTCCAGGAAGATGCAATCTATATTCAGTATTGTCATCATTTTCAAATCGAACTTCAGAACGTATGATTTGATATTTCATCGGGTCGCCTATCGTTAATTCTACTTGCTTTGATTCAAATGGCTCAATTGGGCCCAACATGTGACTTCCGACTCTTCGTAAATGGTCGATTCCGTGAATATCTGATGATTCTAATGGAATTTGGTGAACTCCCAAGTCATCGAATCTATCTCGTAGTTCGTCTACGTATTGTTGTTCTATATCTCGTCGAGACTTCAGGAAAGGATGGTCTAGATTTGGTGTGCATCTGTTTACGATTACCCTATCGATGAGTATTTCATGTTCAGAGAGTGCGGTTGCGGCTCTAAGAGACTCTGAAACCGCCATTCGTTCTGGTATTGTTACCAATGAGAATGTTGTAACCGTATCATCTGCCATAATTCGTCGAACATGTCGAACTCTGCGCTGAAAGCGTTGTATTTCTTCCCTTATTTCTTTCTCTTTAGAACCACCCATAAGCATCATTCGAATTCCTCCGGTCATTCTCATGATTCGTAGAATTCTGTCGGTCCAACCATCTAGGATTTCAGGTAATCCTAGAAATCTGAGCGTATGGCCAGTTGGAGCAGTATCAAAGATGACAACATCATGATGTGGGTTTTCAACATGCTTTAGTATGGTCTCAAAACCAAGGGCTTCATCCATTCCAGGAATCATGAGATCTTGAGCACTCAATGATTCGGATTGTTCAGTAATCTCTCCCAATGCATCATTTCCAAGTAATGCACCTATGCCTGAACCACCTATTGCCCCGCTGAGCATTGGCATCAAAGTCTCTACACTTTTTTCAGGATCAAGTTCCAATCCAAACAGATTTGGTACGCCATCGACTGGTGTTGGTTCTGAACTCAATGTTGTTTCTAAAGAATCAGATGTAGAATGTGCAGGGTCACTAGAAATAATGAGTGTGCGAAAACCAGAGTCTGCAAGCCAAACAGCGGTTGCTGCAGCCATGGTTGTTTTTCCTACTCCTCCCTTTCCGCCAAAGAGTAACAGCCGAACCATGGTTATCCGAGTTGAATCCCCTTCTTTGAATGAACGGAAGGGTGTATTATTTCATGCATGTGTATCTCGGGACTCCATGGAACTGGACGCATTACCCCAATGGCAGTTCCAAATTGCGATGTTAATTGGTTTGTTGACTTTCACAATGGTTTGGGGCAGAGGAATGAGGAGATATACTCCGATACAAGACCTTTCGCAAGCTTACAAGGCATTGATTGTTGGATTTATTGTTGGAGCAATTTTAGCATCTGCAGTCGATGTATGGATATTTCAGACAATGTACACTGATTTGGCTGAAACTGGTGGAATCTATATTTTAGAAATTGCACCATTGATATTATTGGCAGGATGGGCTGAAGCTGCGTTGTGCGTTTATCTTTGCGCACGAGCAGAACGTAAAGTAGCATGTTCAGCTACGACGACAGGATATGCATTTGGAATAGGAAGTGCAGCCATGTTAACCGCAGTCGCATGCGTGCGCGCATTTGATCCCCAATTGGCGTCAGTAGGGGCAGATACTAGTGGATTTGGGATTACAACAGTAATACTCGGTTCAGTAATTGGAGTGACGAGTGGATTTACACTGGCGCCAATGGGAGCTGCTCAGGGGGCTAATGTTCGAGTAGGCACTAAATTTACTCCAGTAATATATACTGGAATAGTGAGATCAATCATTAGATTGGGTGTTTTCATTGCAATATTGAGTAGTCCATTGGTACTCACGCCACTCATACTCATTGCTATGTGGGCAGATGCACGAGCACAACATCGATGGTTGCCTAGCAGTCTAACACCTTTACAGCGTAGAGTGGAACGTAGGTTGAAGAATAGAAATTTGAAATCGAAATCGGATAATTTCGAATCGGAATGAACATTCTAGCACGATTGTATGCTGAACATTCATGAATCATCAAATTGCAATTGCAAATATGGCTCGGTGCCCGCATTGCATGGCGCCCATGTCCGGGCGGTTCAGTATATGCGAAACATGCGGTAGAATAGTTTCAGGCGCATCAGGGCTACAATCACGAATTTCGCGGTCCACTAACATAGGTGGTAATCCGATTAGACATAGGGCTCGACGCGGGCCCGCCCCAGGTTCAGCTATGGGGGGCAGGGCTCCCCCGCCAGTACCGTCTGAGATTCGTAGAAGGCAGCAAGCAGCCTCCAACCAAATTGGTGGTGAAACACCTCGACGATTAATCCGTAGAAGCAAGGAAAGAAGAAATGCGACAGTTGCATTGGTGCTGGTTGCAGTATTGTTATTCACTCCAGCACAAGATCCGTTAATGGAAGGTTTTGACCAATATTTTGATGACATCTATAATTTGATGACTCCAAGTCATGAACATCCTGTTGAGGCCGAGTTCACATTCCGTTCAACTTACCAATTTGAAGCAGGACCTAGCACAGGTTCCTCTGATTTCATGTATAAATTACCCATTCCCAGAGCACAGCGAACATCATATGGATTCGATCCTGTAATGTATGGAATGAATGATGGTACAACCTACCCATCAGAAGTACTTCAGAGTGTTACAGAAATGCGTGCAGGTTCATCATCTGCTACTGAATCAATTCCTCTTTCTGATGGTGCGGTTAGAGAGAAATCCAATGCTATTCAATTATCTGATGGTTTTTCACAACTTTGGTGGCCTGCTGTAGGAGGTAGTGGAGCAGAAGACTGCCAATATGGCAGATGCATGATTTGGGAGGGGTCAATTCCAGCAGCAACTCAGAGCGAAATAGATGCTAATCCTTCAATTGTAGTGGCTACACTAGAAGTTGAATATACAATTCACTCATATGCGTATTCATGGTGGCAAGATGCTGATTTACCTTCTAATGTTAAGGGAATGACTGGAGGGATGGGAATTTCTAAGAGTACTTCTGGTACATTTGCAGATTTAGATAATACTGGAATTTCATACTATACTAACGCATTTGGGGATGTTCCATTATTCTATGATAGGGGTAGTTCAGGTTCAGATTATGCTATTGATTCACAATCCTCCATTGTAACTGAAGTTGCAGATATGATTCATTCTTCACTTCCTCCAGAAGATCAAGACAATGTTTTCGCCTTTAGTCATGCAGCATTTATTTGGGTTCGCGATAATATACAATATGCAGATGGCTTGGCATTGGCTAGAAGTGGGCCTAACTGTATTCAAGCTGAAAAAGGAGACTGTGACGAACAATCTAATGCTTGGATGAGTATTGTTAGAACAAAGAGAGTATCTACTTGGTATGAGATGGGAATTTTAGGCTCAGGAGATTTTTCACAATGGGAAGCTCACGGATGGTCAAATATTGTACTACCGCTGAGTGAAGAAACATGCAATGAACGCAATATCGTATCAACATCTTGCTATATCATTGGAGTTGTCGATGTAGTGAATAACAAGTGGTTACTCTATACGCCGAGTGTTTATTCTAATTTTGTTCAAAAAGCTGAGCATTCAGCTGACGATGTAGATAGTGTTTACACGAGAATTTATTATGGCCCTACAATGAAATCCTTTGAACACTCATATTCGACAGTCGGAACGCCATCTATACCAGATGGCACATTTATGGTAAATTGGAATGAAGGAGAATAAGACTCAAGACCCCCTCCACGGGCCGGGTGGTGAGAGAACACGATGAAGGTCGTAATTATCGCAGGGGCCGGCGAGGTCGGTCGAGGGGTTGCTCAGGCCCTGATTTATGAACGTAAGAACGTAATTTTGGTTGATTCTGATCCTGATGCTCTCAAATCTGCACAATCCCTAGAATGTTTGTTAATTGCAGGAGACATAATGTCTCGTGAAACATTAAATCATGCTGGAATTCAGAATGCTGAATTGCTGATTATGGCCACAGATTCCGATGAGAGAAATATTCTCGGATGCTCATTTGCTAAGGATCATCGTAACAGTGTTGAAGGGGTTACCGGAGAAATGGTAACAATTGCAAGAGTAAATAGAATGGTGGTAGCAAGAGAAGATGATGCTCAAACATTTAGTCGCTGGTCAAAAGTAGATCATGTTGCAAATGCCGATCATGAAATAGTAGCCGAACTAACTGCTGGACTGATATCTCCGCATATATTGCACACAGCCCCTATGGGAAATGATGCCTTTTTATCGGTATCTAAGGTAACAGAAGGAAGTCCGCTTTTAGGAAAAACCTTGTTTGAGGCTGTTGATGAAATAGATGGATTACCGAATCCAGTAGGAATTGTATCTTCTGGTGGTAAATCTTCAATTGTGGACGAAAAAACACATGCTGAATCTGGTGATTTATTGCTCTTTGCAGCGACTGGGGTCCATGTTCAAACTAGAATTTCAATTGCTTGTGGATTTACTTCCCAACCTATGATGGAAAATCCACGTGTGATTATTTTTGGTGCGACATCAGTAGGTAAGGACCTAGCTAGACATTATTTAGGCGAAGAATCGCATGTTACGGTAGTTGAACCAGATCTGAATATAGCGAATGACCTAGTTGGTTCTGATTTAGGTAATCATCGTAGACTCGATGTTATTCATGGTGAACCTGGCGATATTGAATTACTGAAAGATATTGGTATATCTGATCATGATATTGCAATTAGTACATTGGACGATGATAATGGCGCAATCGCAATTGCAATGAGGGCTGTTGATGAAGGTGTTGAAAGGACAGGTCTAATTGTAGATGATTCCACATTGGTAGATACAGTACGTAGAATTGGATTAACTCGCGCAGTATCGCGTAGAGAGGTATCAATTAGTGCTATTATGGAACACGCTCATTCATATGTTGAAGGAAGATTTCAGATAATTAGGCAAGCAAAGGATTTCGTTGCAATGTCGGTTACTCTTGATAGCGATCATAGCACCCTAGGTAGTCCTATTTCTAAATTGGAATCTAAGTTCAAAGGTGGTGCTAAAGTAGTCTTACTTGAACGAAATCGTGAGGGCAGGGGTCCGGTAACATTTACTCCTGATACAGAAATGATTTTGGAACCGAATGATCGCTTGATTATCTTACTATTACGTGATTCAGTTCAGAATGTTGAATCAAAATTGAGGTCTTGATATGCGTTTCGCACCAATAACCAATCTTATGGGTTGGACGTTAACAGTAGTATCAATACCGATGGCTATAATCGGATTAATCGGATTTTTAATTGATGATATTTCTTCAGAATATATCATTCGTGCATTCATTATTCCAATTGTTCTAGGATTGATAACTGGATTGCTAATGATATGGAAGACACGTGATAAATTCGATCAAGAAGATGGGGTACGTGATAGAGAAGCAGTTACAGCTGTAGCACTAGGTTGGTTATTGGTCATATTTTTTGGTTCCATGCCTTATTGGTTAGGAGGTACATTTCATGGCCCATTCACATACATCGAAGGAAATTCTTCTTTTGTCCAAATGTCTCATGGTTTACTGCATTCATGGTTTGAGTCTATGTCTGGATTTACTACTACTGGCGCGACAGTAATTGATTCTACAACAAGCCCAATATGTGTAGCTGTTACAGATTGTATTGGTTCTCAACCTAAATCGTTACTGCTATGGCGTAGTACTACTCAATGGCTTGGAGGTATGGGGGTAATTATGCTCAGTATTCTAATTCTAGGGAGATGGATTGGAGGTGGATTGACATTAGCACGTGAAGAATTAACTGGTCCCAGTCTATCTCGACTTGGTCCAAAGTTACAACAAACAGCAGCGTTTCTTTGGGGAGTTTATACAGTTCTCACAATAGTCGAATTTTTGCTATTGTTTTTCGTAGCTAAAATAGGAATGTTTGATTCAATAAATCACGCATTGACCACAATGGCTAGTGGAGGTTTTAGTACACACGATGCTGGAATAATGTATTTTGATTCATTTGTAGTAGAATCAATAATTATCGTTTTCATGATTCTTACAGGATTGAATTTTAGTTTATTCCATATAGCATATCATGGAGATATCAAAGAAGCATTGAAAGATCAAGAACTGAGGATTTATCTTTCTGTACTCTTTTTGGCATGGATAGCAATGACGTTTAGCCTTACAACTGCTGGCGGACAAAGTTTCTTTGAATCAGCACGAGCTGCATTATTCCAGGCAACATCTATTGGTACTTCTACTGGTTATGCTTCAGCAGATTATGCCGTGTGGCCTGTTTTGTCGCTACTTACCCTATTGTTCCTGATGATTGTTGGAGCATCAGCAGGTTCCACATCTGGTGGTTTGAAGATTATGCGATTGAAAATTGCGTATGAGATAGTAAGGCAAGAAATCGGTAGAATCGTGCAACCGCGCCAAGTTCGTAGTATTCGAATGAATGGTTCAGTGGTTGATCAAACAAAGGTACAAGTCGTACTAGGAATGTTGTCTGCATGGGCTGTTTCAGCAGTGTTGGGGACTACATTGATTGCTATTGTTGAATATGATCTAGATTTGACTAGTGTGATTAGTGTAGTAGTATCATGCTTAGGTAATACAGGTCCAGCATTGGGAGTTTTTGGACCTACAGCCACATGGGGTAGTATGCATCCAATTTCTATGTTTGCAAGTACGATGATGATGTGGATTGGACGTCTGGAAATTCTAACAGTGTTGGTTGTATTCAATCCTCGAGCATGGCGTCTTTAACTGAAATCATCTAAACTAAATTGAGTGGTAGCTTCGTCATTTTGCTCATCATTTTCAATTATTTCAGAATCATTTTCGATTTTTTCCTCAACAATCTGCATAGTCTGGTTTATGTTATTTTCAAAACGTTCCAATATCATCTTACCTTCTGCACTAGAACGTTTGATGCCATGCAATGCAAGATGATCATCGGCGTTGAGCCCAATTCTTAGTGAAAGGGAAATATCTTCAGGATTGCGAACAATTTCATTTTCATACATTGCCAATAATGTAGGATATAGACTATCACGTGATGCAGCAAGACTAGAACCAACTGATTCTGCTAACCGACTATTTGCACTCCCTGTTTTCCAGGCTTCTCGGCCCCTACGCAATGAATCTGGATATGAAACGTCTGCTTTTTCGATAGTTGTAGGTGAACGTGCTGCTGAACCCAGCAATTCAAAGCACCAATACCATGCTCTGTATGCACGATTGGTAAATCCAATACCTAATGCTTTATCTGCACGTTTCAGTGCTTTAATTGCCTGAGATACATCATGAACATTATCTCTATTTATTCCATTATTCCAAGCAATCCATTCATTCAATTCACCTGGAGGTTTATCCAGATCTCTAGCAATATTTGCTGCATCACGTGATGTAGGTGCCCTATACATGGATTTCAGACCATTAAAAATTTCAACGTGTGCATCCCTTCTGCCGATCTCTACTTGCTCGAGAGCAGATTCAAGAGAAATATGTCCAGACTTGACTGAACATTGTAAATCATTAATGAGAGCACGAATATCACCTGAATTTTCACGAATGATTGATTGTAATGCTGATGAGTCAATTGTAATCCCCTCAGCATTCAGCACACGGCGTCCAATTGATTCTAAATCCGTCTTGTTCACTCGTCTAAATTCAATAATGTCAGCCAATCTTTGAATTCGTGACTGATTTGTTCTCCAATTCGTTCGTCCAAAAAGCTTCATTTTATCGTTACAAGTCATGATGATAGGCTGTTTAGAAACAGAAAGAATGCGCAACAACTCTGCTTTTCCGCCACTATCTCCAGATAATGATCTTTCATCATCCGGGTCAATTGCCTTCTCAATTGTTTCATCAGCAACTTTTCGAAACGATCCTGCAAGATGATCAACTTCATCTAATAAAATGAGAGTTTTTGCATTACCTGCTCCGCCATTGGTCCAACTGTCTAGCGATGAATGAACCGCTCCCCCCAATGCAGCCTGACGCAGGACAGAAGCATTGCGTTGTTCAGATGCATTCAATTCTACTACGTTCCAACCATATTCCTTAGCGATTGCGAGTGCAATAGTTGTTTTACCAATTCCAGGCGGACCAACAAGTAAAACCCCTCGTTTTGAGGGGATTCCATTTGACCAACTTCTCAACCAATTTGTTACTCTAGTACGTTGAGCATCATTTCCAACTAGTGTAGACATTCTTTCTGGACGATGACGTTCCGTCCAGTCAGATACATCGTCCATGTCTACAAAATAATTCGGATGCCTTTGAACATTGGTTATGGATTCCATAGTGGCGAATCAGATAATGTTCTGTCGCGTAATAAATTGATCAACTTGTCGATCTCCATACGAATTTGTTTTTGGTCATCGCGTCTTCTTACAGTAACTGTATTGTCTGTAACTGATTGATGGTCTACTGTAATTGCCCATGGTATCCCTATTTCATCAGCTCTTGCATATCGTTTACCTATCGATTTACCAAATGCATCGATAGTAGGAACTACTCTATTGCTAGAACATAAAATCTTGAAAATATTAGAAGATAGCTCAGGCATTCCTTCTTTATTGAATAATGGAAGTACCACAACATCGTATGGAGCCACACATTCAGGAAGACGCATGATATCGTATGATTCACCTTCCTTCTCTATCGTATCGAATGAATGATCTAGAATATGCCAAATTATTCTGTCAATACCAAACGCAGGCTCGATTACATGAGGTGTAAACCATTCTCCATTGATTGTTTTCTTGACTCTCCTTGACTCAACCATTTCTCCATCGATAATTACTTCGCGGCCATCGTTCAGAGTCAGAGGAAAAGGAGTTGATTGTGGGGCTTGATCAATTTCATCAAGTGCTTGGATGACTAATTTAGCATCTGATTTGAATGCAGGCCCAATTGCTGCTTGAACTGGAACCCAACATGTCTTATCGATTTGTATGGGTTCAGAATATTCTCTCCATGCTCTAAGATCGTTTGATGATGAAGAATCCGAATGAGCGTCTAAATCATAGCACCCTCGATGTGCGATGCCAACGCATTCAATCCATCCATAACTTCCATGTATTTCGCAATCCCAACAATCACTAGCGTAATGAGCCATTTCATCTTGTTCATGTTGTCTGAATCTAATTCGATTGGAATCTATTCCAAGTTGAATCAATAATTCTAGCGTGTCGACCATAAATCTGCCCACAATCGAGTGGCGAACGATGCCAGAATCCAAAGCTGAACCCATAGACATTACAGATGTCCCTTCATCATTTGCAGGTAATAGAATTAGTTCAGTTTTCAGTAACTTTTCATCTTCTAAAGTAACTTGTTCTTCTGGGTCGATAAAATATTCAAGTTCAGCCATATTGAATTCACGCTGTCTAATCATACCTTGACGCGGACTAATCTCATTTCGATAACCCTTGCCTAGTTGTACTGCTCCAAAAGGTAGTCTTTGCCTATAATGCCTGTATATAGTTGCAAAATTAGTAAACATGCCTTGTGCCGTCTCTGGACGCAGATAGGCTTGACGTCCCTCGCCAACAGGTCCAACATTAGTTGAGAACATGAGATTCATTGGTTCAGAATTTTTCCAATTATTTTTCCCACATGACGGACATACGATTTCATGCTTAATGATCAACTCATCGAGTTCAATTGCCGTTAAAGAATCAGGGTTAGAAACGTACTCCTCAAGAAGATGATCGGCTCTAGATACAGAATTACATGATAGGCATTGAACTGCATGATCGTTGAACGCCCCCACATGTCCACTTGCTTCTAGGACTGCACGTGGTGTTATTGTGGGTGAATCGATCTCTACGATATTACCTTTAGATAGCCAATGTTGTAACCACGTATTTTTCACCAATCGAAGGATACGTGCACCTACAGGGCCATAATCAAAAAGTCCTGCTACTCCGCCATATAATTCGAATGCTGGATAGACAATACCTCTTCTTTTGAGTGAACTCATTAGAGTGCGAACTCGCTCCTCGTCTACACTCATTGAACCCCTCTCAATGACGATGCTTCTCAAGTGTTACTGAATTTTAGTGCAGTAAATCCGTAAAACATTGAATCGATGATTAGTTGAACTACTGTGTAATAATACTGGATATACTGTTTCTCAATACATATATTCATATCATGGATTGTTTCCACTGAACACACTGGTATGGAGGAAGATATTGTGAACGAACCTGTATATGCTACTGAGTTCGCTGAAACTGACGAATTATTGTCTTCATTGTGTCAACCAGTTAGGGATTGGTTTAGTTCTAAATTTCCTGATTTTACAAGACCGCAGAAATTAGCCATTCCAGTCATACAAAGTGGAGGTCATCTATTGCTTTGTAGCCCAACAGGTAGCGGAAAGACATTGACTGCATTCCTAAGTATCATTGATGATTTAGTTCGACGAGCAATAGATCGAAGTTTGGACAAATCGGTCCAGTGTGTATACATCTCACCAATCAAAGCATTGGCAAATGATATCCAACGAAACCTTATCGAACCACTCAGAGAGATTAAGGAAGGCTTCCTACCAAGTGGTGCACAAGATATTGTGGTTGGCCTAAGAACAGGAGATACATCGCAAGCTGACCGACAAAAGATGTTGAAAAATCCACCACATATTCTCATTACAACACCTGAATCATTGGCATTGGCAATAGGTTCATCGAGATTCAGGCCAATTTTGCAGGATCTAAGATATCTGATTGTGGATGAAATGCATTCATTGGTGCCTACAAAGCGTGGTACGCATCTGTCTTTAGCACTTGCACAATTAGACCAATCTATCCAAAAACCTGTACAAAGAATTGGAATTTCTGCAACTATGGAACCGTTGTCTACTGTTGCTGAATTTTTGGTTTCATCTGATTCTGGTTCAAATTCCAAAGTTACGATTGCACATATATCCGGTTCACGACGCCTTGATTTGGATATATTGTTGCCTTCTGATCGATTCAATAACATAGCAATGAAAGACATACTTGATCGCAATGTTGAGATAATCAAGGAATTAGTAAATGCACATAACACAACATTGGTTTTCGCTAATACGAGAAGAATGACTGAAGTTTTGGTACAGAAACTCCGTGCACTACATGTCGAAGGAGTAGAGGGGCACCATGGTTCAATGGATAAAAAAATTCGACTGGATGTTGAGCAGCGATTGAAGCGAGGAGAGTTACGAGCTGTAGTATCATCCTCCAGTCTAGAAATGGGAATAGACATTGGTTCTGTAGATATGGTCGTACAAGTAGGTTCACCAGGAAGCATTGCTACAGCATTACAGAGGGTTGGAAGAGCTGGCCACCATGTAGGTGGAGTTCCTAGGGCTCGATTACTTCCAACAGGTACGCATGATCTATTGGAATTAGTTGCGTTGCAAAATTCCATATTATCTGGAAAAATGGATGAATTGCATTTTCCGGAAAAATGTCTTGATGTACTAGCTCAATTTCTCATAGGATTAGTAATTCAACAAGATTGGGACATTGATGAGGCTTACGAATTAGTAAGTACTGCATGGCCGTATAGAGATCTCGAATATGATGATTTCATAGAAGTATTAGATATGTTACATGAAGAACGTAGAGTATGGGTTGATTGGGAAGAAAATTCGTATACAAAGCGTGGATATAGCCAGATGATTTACTACACGAATATTGGAACTATAGCTCCAGATAATAACTATCTGGTATTTACCCAGGATGGTACATTAGTTGGACAATTATCTGGTTCATTCGTTCAAAACTTAAGAACTGGTGACGTATTTTTGTTGGGTGGGCAAACGTATCGAGTTCATGCTATCAATTCTACTCGAGTAAATGTTAGTCCAGTGACTGGACATAGGCCAACCGTACCATCATGGACAGGTGAATCCATGAGCAGAACAAAGGAATTATCTGAAGCGGTTCTACAAGTCCTGAAACATGTTGGTAGGATAGTTAGATTGGGTGGAGATCCTCGAAAATTATTCAAAGAAGTTTACGGATTATCGAATAAGGTTTCAGATAGTCTTGGAATATTTCTTGAAGAGCATTTTGAGGAAACGTTCCTTGTACCCCATGAAAGCAGAATTTTAGTTGAGCAAATTGAAGGAAACATCCCTACATACGTTGTAACCACGTGCAGAGGTCGTTCATTCAATATGGCATTAGGCTATCTGTTTGCAGCCTTAGCAGAAGCAGATGAAATTAATGTAAATGAAATGTCATTTGATGAAAATGGATTTTTAATCAAGTTAACCAAGGAGGTAAATTTGTCAAAAGTGTCGAAATTAGTAAGTGATGGTCAAAGTAGAACGATATTACGAAAATTTCTCATTGATTCACAGTTGTTCCAGAAAAGGTTCAGAGCAGTCTCGTCTCGAAGTATGATTATTCCAAGAAGAATAGGTGCGGAAGAAGTTAGCCCGCAGCAATTCCAGCAAAAATCAGAGGCATTGCTAAGAAAACATAGGCAGATGGAATCAGGCGAATCTCTATTGATTCGTGAGACTGAAAATGAAATTTATCATTCAGACTTAGATCTTGCAGGACTAGATAATTTCATCCAAAATATGTCTAAAGGTGAGGTCCACATGGTCCATTCTAAGGTTAAACTGCCATCGCCTTTGGGAATGAATCTCTACATTTCAGCGTTTGAGGATTTACTCACAATGCGTGCACGTGCTTTCTTGGTGAAGGACATTGATCCTGAGATACTTAGACGACTACTTGGTCGTCGAGCTTTACAAACAGATTTAGATCCTGAAAGGATAGATCGATATTATTCAGATAAAGTAAGAGTTCCTGATTCACCAGACTCACTTCGTAGATTAATGGAAGTAGGAGGTGGATTGATTGAAGGAACCGATCATCCATTGTATATTGAGAAATTGAATGGGATTTCACAGGATCAAATCACGTCATGGATGTCTTCATTGGCAGAACAAGGACGAATATTGCGAATCCGTGGAACCGGTAGTGAACAGATTGACGGTAAATGGTTTTCCAGGAATATGGCATTTGTTCATGGTACGTTGGGAGTTCTCTCTTCCGCAGGAGCATCTGAATTAGACAATGTACGTGATTTGTACACAGGTAATCTTTCATTCCAGATTACCAGTGGTATGGATGATTCAGGGTGGGAAGATATTGGATTGAGTGATCCGCACGAATGTCTTCGTGTAAAAATTCTCGACTTACTGGGGTCAGAAGGTCCCAAGACACTAGATGTACTATTGAGCAGACTTCCTTTTCCTCGTGGGCAGATTGAATCAATATTGCATGAATTAGAGGTTAGAAATTTACTTGCTGTTGGATTTTACAAACAAACAAAGGAAGGAGAATATATTCTGCGCATAGATGAATATAGGATAACTGGTGGTGAGCAGACAGTAATTGAATCGAGAGCGATACAAAATATGTTGCTTGATAAATCGTTTACAAATAGAGACGATCCACTAGATGTAATGAGAAATCACATTATGATCTCAAAACAAGAGGAAATGTTGTATCGTACTAGCGCTTATCGATTCGGCGACTGGTCTGATATTAAACATGATAATGATGTATTGATGGGCAGATTATTGAATAATCGAATTGGTTATACTCTCAAATCTGAAATACCGTTGATACTAGGTTTACGTCCCGAAATGTGGCGTGGTGAAAATGAAGATAAATTACTAACGCATGTTCCATTTGATCGCAATATCGAACGAAAGGAATTAGAAATTGAATTTATGCGGTCATATTCCAAGGACGATAAAGAAAAGGGTAAGAGAGAATTCAGAAATGCAGTCAATAATATCGATCGCTTACTATGCGTAGCTAAACAGTATCAGGTAGTACCAAACAGAAAGAGATCATTGTCTCTATTCCATCGTATTGTTGACGCGTACGAACCAATGAATTTCAAAGATGCATTAGAGATATTTGTTACTCGATTAGGTCCTATTCGACTTTATACGATTAGGAATAATGTGACTCGACCTGTAGAAGAGATTGCTGATACACTCAAAGAATTGGAGGAAGAGGGCAAGATTGTAAAGGTAGTAACATTGCAACCAGATCCAGTAGAATACTATTCCTCACCATCTGATTCCGATAGGTTGTATGAGCGGCCAGAAGAAGATAGAAGTCTCAGGATATTGACTCAATCTGATCCATATTGCAGTCGTTTTATTCAAGAAATTCGATTTGTACTTCGTGATGGATGGTATCGGCCTGTATTCAAGGGAATAGATCCGATAGGTCGAATATTGATGTTCAAAGT
>MDSW01083975.1_pt1 | contig 15395 bp, 13 predicted proteins | sample 811171 | NCBI WGS metagenome assembly MDSW01 (sample SAMN05326641, study PRJNA326480) | marine metagenome | isolation source: seawater | place: Atlantic Ocean: North West | collected 2012 | reverse complement strand
TAGTGATCCTCAATAATATCCTTTAAAAGATAATATCCAAGATCAGAATATTGATATTTCTTTTCCTCTAATAAATCAGACTCAATTACTTGTTGAATAATACTGTCTGGATATGAATTATGTAAATATAGGTCTTCCGCAACTCTCACAGGATATTTTCCAGAATAATGATTACGATAAAGCGTATCACGTAAGGAATTATCATTATCAATTGTTTTCTTATAAAATGGAATCCATGATTTTAGTGATGATTGATGTGCCAATATCTCTTTTACACGCAAAGATCCTTTATTAGTATTTTTTAATGATTTATCAAACTTTTCAATTTTAGAATTCAAAGAGAAATCTCCCTCCTCTTGCATCTTCATTAACATAGGAATAGTTGCTGTAATCTTAGTTATAGATGCAATATCATAAATGTCTGAATTTTTTACCTTTTTATTCTTATTATAAGTATGATATCCATATGATTTCTGAAAAAATACTTTACCTTCTTTTGCTATTAATATTTGACATCCAGGTGTAGCTCTTTCTCTTATTGAATGTTCCGCAATACTATCTATCTTATATAATATAGATTCATTAATACCTAATTCCTTTGGTATTGTATATTTTATACGAAATGAATTAGTTGATTGACCTGTATTTATTTTGTAATGCAAAGTAGATACAGGTAATCTACCTCTTATTGAAACTCCACCAAAAATAGATTGTGCAACTAAATGCTGTGCTACTTCACTATTCTGATAAGCCATAATAACTCCATCAAAATTATTAGTGAATAGAAAGTCATTAATTATATACGGATTTGCAAAAATATTCACAATAATTTTAGACTGTAGAGCAAGAGTCTGAAGAAACAAATCTGTTTTCCTCTCAATATTATGATTTTTCCATGGATTATCATTAGACTTATGAATACTAACAATGATTAAATTATATCCTGTTAAGCTATCTAGCACCTCTCTTTGTTCTTTGATTGATGGCTGCTCTTTAATCTTAAAATTTCTAATTGGCGCGTAGTTTGATAAAGACTCAGAAAACTTTTTATTATTATGTCCAATTGTTATAGAAGCTATTCTTAAAGTGTCTAAACGTTCCAATGGAATAATCTCATCATAATTTTGGAGTAGTGTTATTGAATTCTCAACTAGCTTTCTATTTATTAAATCAGATGATGAATTATTTACTCTTCCTATTATATCTTTTGATGGAATCTCTCTTATAGAATCCAAACCCATCCATTTTTTTGCTATTAACACCTTCTTACATCTTTTATCAATCTCTTTTTGAGTTATCCTCCCATCAGCTAATGCTTCTTTAATCTTCTCGATAGCAATAGGTACATCTTCAGAAATAAGTAAAATATCGTTTCCAGCTAATAATGCTTTAAGATCTAATTCACCAGGCTTAAAATATTTACTTACACCTTTCATATTAAGTCCGTCAGTAAAAATAAGCCCCTGAAAACCTAATTCTTTTTTCAAAATATTATTTACTACTTTATCAGATAATGAAGATGCTAAGTTTTCAGTAGCATCAATAGAAGGAATTCTTAGATGCGCAACCATTACACTTCCTAATCCTTTATTAATTAAATACTTGAATGGATAAATCTCAGTCTTATTAAGCCTATGTTTATTATGTCTTATAACAGGTAATGTATGATGGGAATCTTTATCAGTATCACCATGGCCAGGAAAATGTTTAGCACATGCTAGTATACCGTTATCTTGCATACCTTTCATATAAGCTGCAGAAAGTCTAGCAACTTGCAACTTACTTTCTCCAAAGGATCTATTACCAATGATTGGATTATTAGGATTAGAATTGATATCGGATACTGGAGCAAAATTAATATTTACACCTAACATTTTACATTGTTTTGCAATGTTTCTACCCATATTATATATTAATTTCTCATCTTGTATAGCTCCAAGAGTCATCTGCCAAGGAAAAGGGATTATTGAATCTAAACGCATAGCTGGACCCCATTCTGCATCTAGAGCTATCATTAGTGGTGTATTAGATATGCTCTGAAAATGATTTGTAAGTTTAATTTGGTTAGTAGGATTTCCCTGTAGAAACATTATACCTCCTATCTTATATTCTTTAATTAAAGTTGATATCTCTTCTTTATGTTTCTGATCCTTATTAGAATAAGCTGCTACCATAAAGAGTTGCGCTATCCTTTCATCTAAGGTGAGATTCGCAATTACACTATCTGCCCATAATGTCTCTTTTGAATGAAATATTGGTTTCCAAATTCCTTTTGCATATGTATCATTTATTATGGATACAGTAAAAAAGTATATTATTATAATTCGTATTATCACAGATTGTAAAAATAATTATTATTTTTTTTTATAGCAGCTAATAACTTTCATTTATAAACAATATTAAATTTATATTCTGTTAATTAGAATAAATATTTCTTTAATTTTGTTCAATGCAAGCGCCAAAAATACCTTCTTTTTTTAAAGCTAGAAATGTAAGAAAATTTAATTTCTTGCCTAGGTACTATGAAAAAAGAAATCATGAAATTAAACTGTCAAAAAAAGAGAACTTATCAGCAAATAGATTGTTTTTTAATAAATTAAGAAAAAATAATGAAGGAAAGAGAACAAAAAAATTAATTTTTATTTTAATTGGTTTATTTTTGTTAACTTATTTATTACTTAAATAAAAAAGATAGATTTGGATATTATAAAACTTCTTCCAAAAAATGTAGCAAACCAAATTGCAGCCGGAGAGGTTATTCAAAGACCTGCATCTGCTGCTAAAGAGATGTTAGAAAATTCACTAGATTCAGGAGCAGATAATATCCAGCTATATGTTAAAGATGCTGGTAAAACTCTAATACAGGTTGTCGATAATGGTTGTGGTATGAGCCCTAAAGATTCAATACGTTGTTTTGAAAGACACGCTACTTCTAAAATAAAGAAAGCTGATGACTTATTTGCTATAAAAAGTATGGGCTTCAGAGGAGAAGCTATGGCATCATTATCATCAATATCACATATTGATCTCAAAAGCAAACAAGTTAATAATGAACTTGGAACATATGTAAATGTAAAAGGAGGTGAGATTATTAAGCATAATGATTGTTCTTGTTTAAATGGAACATCTATCTCAATTAAGAACTTGTTCTATAATGTCCCAGCACGTAGAAATTTCTTGAAATCTGATAAGATTGAGACTAAACATCTTATAAATCAATTTACCAGAATTGCGTTAGCTAATCCAAAGATTAAAATGAGCTTACACCTAAATAACATTGAACACTTTCATTTTGAAAAATCTAACATAAGGCAAAGAATAGTAAATGTAATTGGTGCAAAATCTAATCAAAAACTAGTACCAATTGAAGAAAAAACTAGTGTGTTTAATTTGAATGGTTTTATTGGTAAACCTGAATTCTGTAAAAAAACAAGAGGGGAGCAATATTTTTTTGTAAATAATAGATTTATAAAGAGTCCATATTTACATCATGCAGTTATGAATGCTTTTAAAGATCTTATACCAGAAAATTACTTTCCATCATATTTCTTATATCTAGAAATTAATCCAAGATTAATTGACATAAATATACACCCAACAAAAAAAGAGATAAAGTTTGAAGATGAAAAAGCTATATACGCTATTATTCGTTCTGCTGTAAAATATTCACTAGGAAAATATAATGTTGCTCCAACTATTGATTTTAATCAAGAAGTATCATTTAATATAACAGAAAAAGAAAAAAACAAGATATACAAAAATCCACAAATTAGAGTTGACACTAATTTTAATCCATTTAATATTAAAAAATCTAATAACACAATATTAATCGATAATATTATTGAGGATACTTTAGCTAAACAACAGAAACTTGATATTGAATGGGATCTAGATTTTGAAAAAGAAACATTTATACAATTTGCTAATCAATTTATAATATGCAATGGAAAAGATAGGCTAATAATGATTCATCAGCAAAGAGCTCATGAACGTATTCTTTATGAATATTATCTAAATAAAATTGATGTAAAATCTCAACAATTAGTTTTTAAAGAAAAATTATCATTCTCTATATCAGATTATACAATAATTCAACAAATAAAAAAAGATATAGAGTGTATTGGATTTTATTATAATAATATCGATAATAATGAGATTGAAGTATATGCAATCCCTAATAAATTTGAAATAAAAAATCTACAAAAAACATTTGAAGAATTTATAGAACAAGAAAAAGAAGAAACAGATATTAAAACAAATATAGAGAGTAGATGTGCTCGAATATTAGCAAAAAATATGGCAATTAAAACAGGTAAAAAATTAGTACAGGAAGAAATGAGATTAATAACAACTAACTTATTTAAATGCAATAAACCAACCAATTGTCCAAATGGAGAAACAGTATTGATGAATATTGACTTATCAGATATATTAAAACAATTTTAAATGAATTATAGACCAAGTAGCTTCAGTCATCTTCCTGATGTAGTGAAAAATTTACTCATTATTAATTGTCTATTTTTTCTTGCAACTATAACATTAGATAGTATGGGTTTTGATATGTATAGGTACTTTGGTCTTCATCAATTACAGTCACCTAATTTTAAACCTCACCAATTAGTTTCACATATATTTATGCATGGTAATTTCACACACCTACTATTTAATATGTTTGCACTCTGGATGTTTGGAAAGGTACTAGAAAATGTATGGGGCAGTAAAAAATTCCTAATTTACTATATGATTACTGGTTTAGGTGCAGCAATAATCCATCTAGGTATCAGTCAATTTGAGATAAAAAACTTAATATCAGATCTTGATATACAAGAAATTGATATGATATTAAATGATGGCGCTAATATTCTAGCTGGAGGGCAAAATTATTCAAATTATCTAATTGGGAAAATTAATTTACTAGTTCATACACCTACAGTTGGAGCTTCTGGAGCCGTATTTGGAGTTTTACTTGCATTTGGTATGTTATTTCCAAATGCACTACTTTATATTTATTTTGCATTTCCTATAAAAGCAAAATATTTTGTTATTATTTATGGATTATTAGAACTGTATGCTGGGATTAGTAATAATCCTGCAGACAATGTAGCTCATTTTGCTCACCTTGGCGGGATGATATTTGGATTTATTTTGATTAAATATTGGGAAAAAAAATCAAATAAATTCTACTAAATGAAACTATTTTTAAAAGATATCATTAAACAATTTAATAAAGCTAACACATTAACGAAATTAATATATATAAACATTGGTATTTTTATAATATTACAATTTTCATTTGTATTCTCTTTTTTATTTAATATAGAAGAATTGCAAATCTCTTCACTCCTTGCATTACCAGCAGATATTGTTAATCTTAAGAAATGTCCTTGGACTATAATTACTTATATGTTTATACACCAGAGTATCCTCCATCTAATCTTTAATATTCTTTGGCTCTTCTTTAGCGGAAAAATATTTTTATCACTATTTAGTAATAAACAGCTAATTAGCACCTATATTTTAGGAGGAATAAGTGGCGCAATACTATTTATTTTATCATTTAATATTTTCCCTGTATTTGAACATAATATTAATAATTCATATGCAATTGGAGCTTCTGCTTCTGTACTTGCAATTATTATGGCAATTGCAACGAAATCACCAAACTATGAGATTAGTTTATTTATTTTTGGAAAAATTAAACTAAAACACATAGCAATTGCTAGTATTTTGATTGATATCCTAAGTATTCCTAATGGTAATGCTGGTGGTCATATTGCACACCTTGGCGGTGCATTTTATGGATTCATATATGTTAGACAATATGAAAGTGGAAATGATATATCAAGTGGATTTAATAATCTCATAGATTATATATATTGTCAATTAATAAAAAGATCAAAAATAAAAAAGATATATAGTAAAGATAATTCAGAAGAAAGTTATTTAAAAAGAAAATTAGATGAACAAGCAAAAATTGATAATATCTTAGACAAAATTGCGAAATCAGGTTATGATGGGCTTACAAGTAAAGAGAAGGACATATTGTTTAAAGCTAGTAAAAAATAAGATTTGAAGAATTTATCTATTATAAACAAGTTTCTTTTCCTGATTAATTACTTATTCTTAATCGGTCAATTATTATCATATTTAGCTCCATTTATCAATCCAAATATATTCTGGCCTATTTCTTTTTTTGGCCTTTTATTTCCTGTGTTTATAATTATTAATATTCTTTTTATTATTTATTGGCTTATAGTAGTCAAAAAACCAGTATTAACAAATATTGCAGTATTACTTATTGGACTAAATTCAATTAGTTTATACATATCAAATGCAAAAAATAATAATGTTAATATTCAAGAGAGTTTTAGTATTATGAGTTACAATGTTAGACTATTTAATGCATATGAATGGATTAAGGATAAGAATATAGAAAATCAGATTCTAGATTTCTTTGATTATATTGACTCTGATATTTTATGTATCCAAGAATTCTATGCACCTGATAAGCTTCCAGAATTAAATTATAATTTTAGACATATTGGGTTACAGAATAGAAGAAGTCAATGGCATATGGCTATTTATAGTAAATTTCCTCAAATAAGTAAAGGTACAGTTAGTATAAAAGGAGAAAAAATGAATAATACCTGTATTTACTCTGATATGGTGATTAAAGAAGATACGATTAGAGTATATAATATCCATTTAGCATCAAACTGGTTTGACAAAACTGATCTAGCTTTTATAGAAAAACCTGGTATTAATAAAGAAGCTCTTAAAAAAGGTATATTTAGTATTACAAAGAGGCTAAAAAAATCATTTAAGAAACGTGCTGTACAAGTTGAAGTAATTAAAAACCATATATATACTTCTCCTTATCCAGTAATAATTTGTGGAGACTTTAATGACACTCCAAATTCATTTTCCTACAACAAATTATCCAAAAATTTAGAAGACTCTTTCTTACAGAAAGGTAATGGGATTGGTAGTACGTTTTTAGGAAAGATTCCTTTCTTGAGAATTGATTATATTCTTCATAGCAGTTATTTTAGTACAACTAAATTCACAATACATCAAAATAAACTTTCTGACCATAGAGCAATAGAAAGTAGCTTTATACATTAGTTTTGTGCCCAGAGCGGGAGTCGAACCCGCACACTCATAAGAATACATGGCCCTCAACCATGCCTGTCTACCAATTCCAGCACCTGGGCTAGTTATGTTAAATAATAAAAAATCCCGCAAAAAACGGGACTTTTGTGACCTGACTGGGGCTCGAACCCAGGACCCTCTCCTTAAAAGGGAGATGCTCTACCAACTGAGCTATCAGGTCGATCAAAACGGCTGCAAATATATTACTATTTCTCATTAAAAAAATCTTTTTCCATAAGTTTTAGTGATGTAATGGATACCTCTTAAATTTTGCCTTTCTGTCAAATAAATAACGATACGTTTTAAGCTTTTGATACTCAGTAGCACCTAAACCTTCTATAATCTTTAACATCTTTGGATTAAAATCACCAACCCAAGTCATTATTATCCGTTTATATTTCTTATTCTTTCTAAACTGATTAGATATTTGCTGGATCAAACCACCCTCAACTCCTTTCTTCTGAAAATCTGGAGCAACACCAAATACAACGCCATGTACATCTTGAGGAGGGAAAAGCTTTAACAGAAAGAAAAACTTAATCTTCCCCCAAATATTAAAATTACCATTTATATATCTAAAGATCTCATTGAGTTCAGGTAAAAAGATTGAAAAAGCAATAGGTTCATTCTTATGATATGCAAACCAAATAATTTTCTCATCCATAATTGGACTCATTTTTTTTATAATACTTTCAGCTTGTTTATGCCCCATTTCCTTGAAGTTCCTAAAAGATTTTCCCCAAGCTTTATTGTAAATTGTTCGGAAATCTTCAGCATATTTAAACTTATGTTTCTTGCTAAAGTGTTCAAAAGAATAATTTATATCCTTTGCAATTCTTTCTGCTCTAATCATATACTTTTCTTGTAAAGGGGCTGTTAATTCCCTAACAGTAACATGTTGATTATAATAAGTTTTAAACCCATATTTATCAAAAAATCTCTGATAATATTCAGGATTATAATTATTTGCATATACACTTCTTTTATCAAAACCTTTTACAAGTAAACCCCAGAACTTATCCTTCTCCCCAAAATTGATTGGCCCATCCATTGCATTACACTCTCTATCTTCTAACCATTTTTTACATGCATTAAATAGTAAGAATGCAGCTTCATCATTATCAATACATTCAAAAAATCCCATTCCACCAGCACGAAGTTTTCCTCTCTTCATTCTCTTGTTAACAAAGGCAGATACTCTTCCAATAACGACATGATTATTATCTATCAGAATCCATCTAATCGCTTCACCATTTCTTAATTGCTTATTCTTCTTCTTATTAAAGACAGATTCAATATCTTGTTTTAAATGAGGTACCCAAATCTTATTACCTTTGTATATTTTATAGGGAAGATTATGAAAACTTTTTATAGTACTCTTTGAATTTACCTCTACTAATTGCATTTTAATTCCTTAATTTGTAGAGTAAAAATAATATAATTTATGAAAAACAAGGTAATTATTATCACAGGTGCATCCTCAGGTATTGGAAAAGCATTAGCTATTCAATTGTCTCAAAAGGAAAATAAATTAATGCTTGCCAGCAGAAATCATGATAAGCTAAAAAATGTAGTAGATAAATTAAATATAAAAAATAAGAATATAATAGGCTACCCAACTAATGTCGGTAATGCAGAAGATTGTCTTAATTTAATTAATCACTGTATTAATAAATTTGGAAGAATTGATGTACTAATAAATAATGCAGGAATATCTATGAGAGCTATATTCAATGAAGTTAATCTTGAAGTTATTGAAAAAGTAATGAAGACCAATTTCTGGGGTACAGTATACTGCACAAAGTATGCGCTACCCTACTTACTTAAGTCACATGGTTCATTGATTGGTATTTCTTCTATTGCAGGTCATGTAGGATTACCTGAAAGAAGTGCTTATTCGGCTTCTAAATTTGCAATGAATGGTTTCTTAGAGTCCATAAGAAGTGAAAATATGGAGAATAATTTACATGTACTCATTGCTTGTCCTGGATTTACTAAAAGTAATATCCGGAAAGAAGCTCTAACTAAAGATGGTGATACACAAGATAATAGTCCAAGAGATGAGAAAAATATGATGACTGCCGAAAAGGTTGCTCAAATGATTATTCAAGCAATGGTTAGCAGAAAAGATAACATCATAATCAGTAAAAATGGAAAACTTGCTATCTGGCTTAATAAGCTTATTCCTAAACTCGCTAGAAAGTTAATATTTAATCATTTCAAGAAAGAAAAACGTTTTCAGTAATGAGAATTTTCTTAATAGGTTTTATGGGTTCAGGAAAAACAACTCTAGGAAAAGAATTATCAAAAGATCTAGGTCTTAAATTCATTGATTTAGATACATATATTGAAAATAAGATAGGAATGACTATAACAGATATTTTTAATAATAAAGGGGAAGAAAAATTTAGAATTATCGAAAAAGAATGCCTAATAGAATTATCTACAGAAGAGCATATTGTAATTGCAACTGGAGGAGGCACTCCATGTTTTTATAATAATATGCAAAAGATATTAGATTGTGGTATATCTATCTACCTAAAAACAGAAATAGAAGATCTATTAAAAAGACTAGAAAAAGATAGAAAAGGTAGACCACTAATTCAAAACAAATCTATAAATGAAATAAAAACATATATAAAGAATCAACTTCCTAAAAGAGATAACTTTTATAAACAGTCAGACTATACTATAGATGCAAAAGATATTAGCGTGGAAATTATTAAAGAAAAAATATTTTAAGATAGAAAAACCCCTATATTTCCGCGTAATTCAACTGAAACATGATCCTTTAAAGTAGTAGATAAAGAAAGTCCAATAAAATCTGCTTTTATAGGAAAAAGATTATGATTTCTGTTAACTAGAACTGCTGTAGATAGCTTATTGAGTGGAACAGAAAGGAAATATTTTGCAGCATACATCAATGTTTTACCTGAATTAAGTACATCATCAACAAGAATGATAACTTTATCCCGAAATTCTTTTTCATTAATATCAACAATAATATCCTTACTATAAGGATTATCTTTATCCAATATTATGGTAACTAATCTTATTTTAAGATTAGATATTTTAGTTAACTTACTTTCAATCATTTTAGCGAGGATTATTCCTCTATCTGCAACCCCGGAAATTATTATTTCTTTCTCTTTATAATTATCCTCATAAATCTGCCATGCTAAACGATCTAACTTTTGATCTAATTGATTTTTATCTAATACCCTTGTCCTTTGCATTATTTAAAATAATATATCTGTAAAATTACCTTCACTAACTATAACCTGAGTATTAGTCTGTGAATTATAAGCGCTAAAACTAAATGTACCTGAAATCTTATTAGCGGTAATCTTTGAAAACTCTAATGTGCCAATAAAATTAGGATCTGAAGTAATGTACTCATCAGCACCTTGCCATACTTTTCCAGCACCAGTTGATAAATAGACAGGTGTATTAACATTAATACTACCAAAGTTAAATACTAATATTACAACTTCATTCATAACAGTTGCAGCAAGATTAGATACACCCTTAATCTCTAAAGCTCCATTTAAAATAGGATTAATGCTAGATGTAATAAGAGTTGCTTCAGGATTTGAATCACTTAATTGCTGACCATTTATCTTACAAGTAAAGGATGATGTTGAAATAAAAGGATCTTCTGTTTCTTCTTCACATGCAATAAATAAGAAAAAAGAGACAAATAGTAAATAGTAAATTTTTTTCATTTTATAATTTTTATAAAAGCAATGATACAAAAATACTGTATTTCTACAATATTATAAATTCTGATTATTTATTTTTAACATACCTATCTAACCAACTATCTTGTTCCCATAGAATATGCAAAATACTTTCTTTTGCTTGATATCCATGACTTTCCTTTGGTAACATTACTAATCTAACATTAGCTCCTAAACCTTTAAGTGCATTAAAGTATCTTATACTCTGCATTGGATAAGTACCTGAATTATTATCTTCCTCACCATGGATTAGAAGTAAGGGTGTTTTCATTTTATCTGCATGCATAAATGGGGACATATTATAGTATATTTCTGGGGCATCCCAGTAACTCCTTTCCTCACTCTGGAAACCAAAAGGAGTCAAAGTTCTATTATAAGCCCCACTCCTAGCAATACCTGCCGAAAAAAGATTAGAATGAGATAATAAGTTAGCCACCATGAATGCTCCATAACTATGTCCGCCAACAGCAATCCGATCTCTATCGATATAACCTAACTCATCAACAGCATTTATAGCAGCTTTCGCATTAGATATTAATTGCTCACGAAAAGAATCGTTAGGTTGATCTTTACTTTCACCAACTATAGGGAAAGTAGCCTTATCTAATACAACATACCCTCTAGTAACCCAATATATTGGTGATCCATAATAAGGATATGTAAACTTATTAGGATTAGAAGTTTTTTGTGCAGCACTAGCCTGATCTTTATATTCTCTAGGATATGCCCATAAAATCATTGGTCTTTTCTCCTTCTTATCTTGATTATAATCTAATGGTAAATATAACATCCCAGACAAACTTAATCCATCATCTCTTTTGTACTCAATAACCTCCTTATGTATTCCATCTAAACTAACATAAGGGTTTGAGAAAGAAGTTAATTGAAAAAGTGTATTTGTAGTTAAATCTCTCACAAAATAATTAGGATACTCATTAGATGATTCTATCCTAACTAATAACTGATTTTTTTCAGCATTATAACTTCTAATAGTTTCCAGTTTATCATGATAATCAGATTGATATAATCTACTAATTTTTTTTGAAGATAAATCCATCTTATCTATAAAAGGAAATTGACCCTGCTTTGAATAGCCCGCCCCATTTAAATAAATATTACGCTCTTTATCAAGGAATAATACATAACTTCCCATATCATTTCTTTTAGTAACAAAATTTCCAGGATCTGTATATTTATTCTGATAATTTCTATCAAAGAGTATTACTGGTTTAAAATTAAGATTAGATGGATTAAAAAAATATGACTTTGTATTCCTAGAATTCCACCACCTATCATTTACTATTGCTGCATTATCATCACCCCAAATAACTGACTTGAATCTATTAATAGTTTTTATTAGACTTATAGGTACCCCAGTAAATGGTGGGTTAAGTTGAAAAACTTCATCTCTATAACTAACTTTGTTCCTAGGATCACCATCATCTAATGCCTCAATAAAAATAAGACTTGATGGTTTATCACCTCTCCATTGAAAATTTCTCTTTCCTTTTCTAACAGACATGAAGCCTCTTGGCAAGTCTTCTGTTAAAGGGACTTCAACAACTGTCTCTATTTTATTTCCATACTTATTATATATTACTGTTCTAGAAGGAAATCTATAATAAGGTACTAAATATGAGAATGGCTTCTCAATAATAGTAATCATAATATACTCACCATCTGGTGAAAAAGAGATGTTATTATACATATCTTTTGATAACCATTTAACACTATTACCATTTAATGAAACTTTATATAAATCTGAAAGAACTAGGTTTTCAAAGTTATCTTCATCATTTTTATTCTTTAATAAATCTTGATATGTTCTATTTTGCGCCTTCTTACCATCATTAACCGAAATAACTGGACCTTCAGGGATTGATTTATCGTTATCAATGATTTCTTTACTTGTATCTGGAACCATCTTGACTAAAATTGATTTACTATCCTCGAACCAGTTTATTACATCCCTTAAATTAGCATTAGCTCTTGGCTGTGTAATTTTCTGAGATTCGTTATTAAGTAAATCAAGCACCCATACTTCAACACCTTTAGATGTGGTATTAGTAAAAGCTAACTTTGTTTGATCTGGAGAAAATGTAAAATTAGATAACTTTCTTTCTGAAGGTAATCCAATAACCTGTATCAGATCAGAATTACTAATAATATTTTTAATCTTAATATTATTATAATACCTTACTCTACTTCCAATATTTGTTGTTGGATCAATCCTTAATCCACCTAATCTTAATTCCTCTTTTGATAAATCATTAATTGTCTTAAATGGATCTCTATATAATAATACTAAAAAATCTTGATTATCATTAACAATAACCGATGGAGCTAAAGGTACATCTACTAGCTCTAATATCTCTTTAGGTGGTTTCTGATATTTTAATGATCCTTGACCAATTCCAAAGAGCGGGATGCAGATAAATATGAATATTATTTTTTTCATTGTTAATCTATTGTTTTATTCAATTACTATTCTTTTCTCTAATGTTCCATCATTATAAATGTAAAAGATAGGATTTTTCTTTGTTTCTCTTCCTAAGATATCTGTTACTTTAATTAGTTCTTTGTTGGTAGTGTGTTCTTGTATTAATGTTGTACTGCCATTAAGAGTGAAAGGGAAGATACAAGATGTGTTTGGATTTCCTGCAAACCATCCATTAATTAAATGTAATGAGCCATAAAATGGAATAGTAATATTTTGTATTATTTCTAATGTTCTATTTTCTGTATTGTATTGCATTAATCCGAAAACATTACCTGCAGTATTAATATCCTCAAAAGCGACAGTATCACCTAAATCATTTAAGAGTACAAAACCACCATAACCAAAATTACCATTACTAAGATCAAAAGTTTCTATACTCATGTTTATGACATATGGTGTAGATGATGAATCAATGTAATTAAAGGTAGTAATAACAGAATCGCATGATGGATGGTAGGATAATATACAAGTGTCTGAATTCATACCATAAACATAATAAACAGTTAAAGGATAAATAGGTAAAGAATTTAATGAATACGAATACAAAGACGTGTCTAATCCTAAATTGCCAAATGAGTTTAAGCTCCCAGTTTGAATAGTATCTCCAAGATTATCAATAGTATAAGCTATATAAGGATAGGGTTGCCCTCCAATATTTCCATCATATATTGTAATATCAATTGTCATATTTGCACTATTAATAACTATATCAGTTACACCTAGTTGAGAACAGAGAAATTGCCCAAACCCAATCATAGGCAAGCAAAGTAATATGAGTAGTAGTTTTTTCATTCAATAATTATCTTCTTCTCTACTGTTCCATCATTATAAATGTAACTCCAATGCACAACCTATCAAAATTCCATCTTGAGAAAGATCAGGTCCAAGATTTTTGTATTTACGATCAAAATAAAGAAAACCAGGATTCAAGGAAAAACTTTTAGTGTGATTTAAAAATATTTGATAACCAACACCTACTGAAAAAGCATTTACAATATCGCCAAAAGCATATGCTACTTGTGAATAAAAATCATTATAATACCCTCTTATATATGGACTTATTGCTTTAGCGTCGGCTGAAACTCCATTTGTTGATTCACTTTGGAATGACAAAGAGATTCCTAAAAGAAAATTTCTTGTCAAAAAACCACCTGCACCTAAAGTTAGATTTAAATTAGAAGAAGAATAAAAATTATCATTTTCAAAAGTATTAGTATAATTGAAAGTTGTAGCTCCACTGATTATTATCTTTTTATTAAGATTAGTATTAGAAGATTTATTATTAACATTATCCAAAAACATCTCTTTTTCTCCGTTTGAATATTTAATATAAAATATTTCGTCTTTTGATTTTGTATAGATAGGGCCATCAAGATTATTAAATTTCTTATATTTAATATTTGACTCACCTACTTCAGATATTTTAGCATTAATCTCATCACCATTTTTTAATACAATATTGTCTTGCGAAAAAGCAATATTTGTTATTGCGTTTATTGTTAGTAGTAATATTAGTTTTTTCATAATGTTTTTTTTTATTGTTAATCTATTGTAATATAAGTAGCAGTTTTTTCATAAAGCAAACTTACTCAATAATTTTCTAAAAAAGTTCGAAACTGAGACCGAGAGGTCCACCAAAATAAACCCACTCATTTGAGTGGGCTTTATTATTCTTTATAATAAGTTACCACTCATTCTCAATTTGAATTTTAGAATTCTCAATAAAAAATGAGCCTATAACTTGACTGTCAGACCAATCAGCTATAATCAAGAACTTTTTTTTAGTTGGATGAATAAAGCTTTCGTCAACAGATGAAATATACTTTCCTTGATTGTATGTTTCAAAATAGTTATTTCTCCTAATAGATTGGTACTTATCAAACATTAGATAATAATAACCACCAGAGCTTAATGATGAAGGAATAACATATTCATTAGTTATAAATAATAGTATATGTAAATTACCTGCACTATCACTATTATAACTGTAGATCTTAATATTG
>MDSW01209884.1_pt1 | contig 15396 bp, 9 predicted proteins | sample 811171 | NCBI WGS metagenome assembly MDSW01 (sample SAMN05326641, study PRJNA326480) | marine metagenome | isolation source: seawater | place: Atlantic Ocean: North West | collected 2012 | reverse complement strand
GCTGCTTGGTTTTAATTTTGCTGATTTAAGTTTGGCTAGTACGAATGCATCGATTGGATTAGCTACCCAATTGGCTGACTTTGTAATATCTGGTTGATTAGGTCGTTTTATCGGTTGCAGAGACCACCAATCATAACCACCACGTTTGTTTGTGGTGAATTGGAATGGATCCAGTTTTAAATTTGTTCCCCAATTTGCACCTTCACTAATCCAATCTTGAACGAGTTTTTTTTCTTTTTGATCAAGTGGCTTATCTGGAGGCATATCATCATTTTTAATTTTATTCCACAGTAAGCTCTCTTCTGGTTTGCCAGGCAGAATAAGTGTTCCGCTTTTGCCTCCTTTCAATGCTGAGTTGCGCTGAGACAAGTTTAGTTTTCCTTTAAGATCAAAACCGTTGTGGCACTCGACACAACTTCGAACAAATATTGGGGCTATGTCTTTATCGAAATCAGCAGAATGAATTGAAATAGTCCCCGTTATTCCGATTGCAAGTAAAATGAATCTTGAAAAAGGATTGTTTAAACCATATTGCCGCATAATTAATAAAAAGTAAGGTGCTTAGAAAAGTTGCCTGAATTATGACTTCACGCAAAGCGAAAACCTTAGACCTTGTATTACAATTAATTAAAAAAAATTCTTGGAAAGGAGTAAAAACAAGAGCAGAAATTAAAGATTTAAAAATCTTATTAAAATGGCGGAGAGAGAGGGATTCGAACCCTCGATAGGCGTGAACCTATACTCCCTTAGCAGGGGAGCGCTTTCGACCACTCAGCCATCTCTCCGAGCGGGGACGCAGCTTGGCGAAGCTTGCTTGAGAGGTCAAGCTGTCATTGGCCAGAAAAGAGGTCGAGCTGTGGTGATGGCTTAATTTTGGACAGGGTATCTCGTTCTGCTGATTGCCGAGAGGAATAACGAGAGCTGCCGTCTGGAGATAATTCAGTGTCTTCTAAATTTTTTAGGATATCCTTAGCTCTTTCAATTACAGGGCTAGGCACACCGGCGAGCCTTGCTACATGAATCCCATAGCTTTTGTCTGCACCGCCTTCGATTATTTTGTGGAGAAATACGATTTGATCATTCCACTCACGCACTGCGACATTAAAATTTTGTAATCGTGGCAGTCGTTCTGCAAGTTCAGTTAATTCATGATAGTGAGTTGCAAAAAGGGTCTTTGATCCCACTTGATTATGCAAATGTTCTAAAATAGACCATGCTAGGCTAAGACCATCAAAAGTACTTGTTCCTCTACCAACTTCGTCGAGAACAACAAGACTACGGTTGGTAGCATTATTCAAAATATTTGCTGTCTCACTCATTTCAACCATAAAAGTTGATTGACCCCTCGAGAGGTCATCACTAGCTCCTATACGAGTGAAGATTCGATCAACTAAATCAATCCTAGCTTTTTTTGCAGGTATAAAAGCACCGGCGTGAGTGAGTAGAGTCAACAAGGCAACTTGCCGGATATATGTACTTTTACCTGCCATGTTTGGCCCTGTAATGACTGCTATCTGTTGTCTTTTACATTCCAATAGAGTGTCATTTGGAACGAAAGGATCACCAACCATAGATTGTTCAAGTACGGGATGTCGGCCTTCATCAATATTTAACACTCCTTCGTCACGTACATTCGGGCATACATGATCATGAATTCGGGCATTTTCTGCAAACCCTGCGAGTACATCTAGTTGAGCAAGTGCAGAGGAGATTTCTTGTATTTGTGGCAGCCATTGAAGTACTTGTTCGCGAACACCCTGAAACAATTCGTATTCAAGTTTTTGACTGCGTTCTTCAGAGCCTAAAATTTTACCTTCCATTTCCTTTAATTCGGGAGTGATAAAACGTTCAGCATTAGCTAATGTTTGTTTTCGAGTATAATGTTCAGGTACTCTTTCGAGATTAGCTTTTGTGACCTCGATGAAATAACCAAACACAGAATTATACCTAACCTTTAGTGATGTGATGCCGGTTTTTTCAATCTCTTCTTGTTGAAGTTTTGCGATCCAGTCTTTTCCTTCCGTTGCTCCAGTACGAAGTTTGTCGAGTGCAGGGTTAAATCCTTTTCGGATGATTCCGCCTTCTTTTAATGCTACAGGCGGTTCTGCAACAATGGATAGCGATATCAATTCTGTAACTTCAGGCACATCATGCAGTAGGTTTCCTAATTGGCTCAGCAATAATGGTGATTCGTTTAATTCTTTTTCATTAAATATACTATCATTTAATGATGGCGCGGTAGCATTATTTACACACTGCACCTGATTGATCATAGTTCTTATGTTAGGGATCTGCAGGAGTGCGCCATGTAGTTGCACCAGATCTCGGGCGTTGCCTGAGCCAATGCTTAAGCGACTAATCATACGTTCTAAGTCTCGGACCTCTTTTAGACTTTCTCGAAATTGATCAAGCGTTGTGCTGTTTTGTATGAATTGAGCTACCGCTTCCTGTCTTTTTTGTATTTTCTCTAAGGATGAAAGTGGTTGAGAAAGCCAGTCCCGTAGTCTTCTAGCTCCCATTGGTGTTGAGGTGCGATTTAGTGCGCCGTACAGAGTTGCCGGTTTGGCGCCTTCACTGTGCAGTGGCTCGAGTATTTCTAAATGTTTAAGCGTAGCAGCGTCTAGAACTAGAAAGTCTGAAACTTTGTAAAATGATAGCTGTGTGAAGTGTGTTATATCTCGTCGAAGATGTTGGCTAACATAATGTAAGGCACCACCAGCGGCTACAGTTGCAGCTGAATTTCCTTTCAGCCCAAAGCCATCTAGGGTTGCTACTTTAAAATGATCTTTAAGTGTAAATTCTGCCGTTTCTAGAGTGAAAACCCAGCCTTCATAGCCGTTTAGTACACTTACGTTTGGTTCAATTAGTTCAGACAGCCGTTTTGATTCTTCCGGATAAATCACTTCTCCGGGGTTCAGTCGTTCTAATTCGGCTATAACTGCGTTTTCACTTTTTAGTTCGGCCACCTTGAAATCACCAGTGGTCAGGTCGATAGCAGCGACACCAAATTGCTTTCCACTAATGGCAACAGCTACTAGAAAATTGTTGCGCTCAGCTTTAAGCATTCGTTCATCGAAGTGAGCACCAGGGCTAATAATCTGTGTAATATCTCTTTTAACTAATTGCCCTGGTCGTGCGGTTTCGATTTGGTCGCATATTGCAACTTTACGGCCAGCTTGAAGTAACTTGCCCATATAGTTTCCAGTTGCGTGGTATGGTATTCCACACATTGGAATTTCTCCGCGTTTGGTTAATGCAACGTTAAGGATACTTGACGCTTCTTTTGCATCTTCGAAAAACATCTCGTAAAAATCTCCAAGACGAAACAGAAGAATTGTCCCAGTCGGCAGTTTGTTTTTACACTGTCGATACTGGGCCATCATGGGAGTCAATTTTGCCTCCTTTGGCACCTAAGAAAAATTTAAAGGTCATATTCGAATAGGTCGAGGGGAAGATATCCACAGATATTAAATTTTAATAACAATTGCTCCTAAATATTGGGAATAACTATGTTGATAACAGTCGAGGAAGTTTTGAGTTTCTCTAAGTTGCAATATTCAGGATTTTCCGGTTCCCTTTGTATGTGTCTGATGCAATTGAGACAACTTATTCACCCTCGGCAGACTTGAAAAATACTCCGCGTCGAAAGGAGGAATTACCGGTCATTCCATTGGGGAGAACTCCTCCGCATGATCTCGCTGCTGAGCAAGGGGTGTTAGGTTGTATACTTCTAGATACACGTCAGAATCTTCCTGAATGCATAGAAAAAGTGAAGGACGAGAGTGTGTTTTATGATCTTCGACATCAGGCAATATACGCTACAATGGTGGAGATGTTTGCTAGTAATGATCCCATTGATATCCTTACATTATCTCATCAACTTCGCGCAGCGGGAGAATTTGATAATATTGGTGGAGTAGCTTATCTCACACAACTTCAAGATAGCGTCCCTTCGGCAGCAAATCTGGAATATTATTTTGATATTGTAAGGGAAAGAGGGCTTCTACGACGGATGATTCAAACATGTACTCAAGCTATTTCTGATGCATATGAGGAATCAGGGGAGGTTGAAAGATTGATTGGAGAAGTTGAACAGGCGGTTCTAGCAATAAATAACGATCATAATATAGCTGATACGCCTGACATAAAGGATCACGTCACAAAGGCGATTGAAACGATTGAGGAATATTTTACAAACAAAGGGGCTAGTACTGGTGTAGAAACCGGTTTTACTGATTTAGACAAGATGACTACTGGTTTGCATGCTGGCGAGATGATCGTAGTGGCTGCTCGACCTAGTATGGGTAAAACTTCATTGGCGATGAATATCGTGGAGCATGTGGTTCTAAATTCAAATTTACCAGTGGGAGTGTTTAGTTTGGAAATGTCTGCTGACTCATTGGTGATGCGGATGTTATGTTCATTGGCTCGTATAAATCTTCGTGATTTACGAGATGGTTTTCTAAAGAATTCTGATTTTCCGCGTATTCATGAGGCTGCTAGCCGTTTGACTAAATCTGGTTTGCACATCGATGACTCGGCTGGACTTTCTATTATGCAACTAAGTGCTCGCGCACGAAGGATGTGGCAGCAGCATGATATAAAGCTATTTGTCATTGACTACATGCAACTGCTTCATTCTACTTCGCGTCGGGCAGGAGAGAATCGCCAACAGGAAATTGCGGAGATTTCCAGTGGTATTAAGGCCTTGGCCAAATCGCTTGGAGTGCCGGTTATTGTTCTTAGTCAGCTTAATCGCGAACTTGAGAAGGACAAAAATCGTAAGCCACGATTATCTGATCTACGAGAGTCTGGTTCTATTGAGCAGGACGCTGACTTAGTGGGCTTGTTGTATAAGCCTGGTGGGGTTGATGAAGATACGGATGATCCAGATAGTGAAGCCAGACCTGTGAATCTTTTGATTGCAAAACAGCGCAATGGCCCAACCGGGGACGTTCCCCTAACATTTTTAAAAGGTTTCACACGGTTTGAGAATGCAGCAAAGTTCAATCCCGAAGACCTCCCGCAGGATGACTAGCCTGAAGGGGTTGATAAATATGTTTGGGCAATTATCCTCAGGGTTGTTGTTATTTGTTTTTCTTTTTTTACCTAATTTCGTTAAAGGCCAAACCGCAAGTGGTTCTCCTGCTAAGTTGGTAAAGCAAATCGTTTTGCATCATAGCGGCCCTGTTGCGGCTAGTGATCAGCTTGTTAAGGCTCATATTAGGCTAAAACCAGGCCAGCCATTCAATCCAAAGACCACCGATGAGGATATCACTAGTCTCATGGGCACTAATTTTTTTATGAATGTACGTGTCCGGGTTGAGGATACGAGGGATGGAGTAATTGTTCACTACACTTTAATAGGTTTGCCGACTGTAATGGAGCTTCGATTCGACGGAAATGTAGGTGGTCGTAAATTTCGAGACTCTAAACTACGCAGAAAGATTCGATCCCGCACAGGAGAAACACTTAATGGGTTGCGTTTGGCGGCCGACAAACAAATCTTGATCAAAGAGTATCAAAAAGCCGGCTATCATGAAGCTTCAGTTGAAACTCAGATTGAGCGAAACGAGGAATTGGGAGAGGCTTCGGTTACTTTCCAAATTAACCCAGGAGCTAAGGTAAGGATTACTGAAATTATATTTGATAATGCTAATGCATTTTCGCAACGTGAGTTGCGCAAGGTCTTGAAAACCCGTCGACGCTGGTGGTTGTCCTGGTTAACTGGAAGCGGAAAGTTTGAGGAAGAGCAGTGGGATGAAGATCTCGATCAGTTAGTAAAATATTATCAGTCTGAAGGTTATATTGACTTTAAAATTGGAGAGGTGAAATTTGAGTATCCTAAAGAAGATAGTATGATTATACGTCTCAGCATCTCTGAGGGATACCAGTATCGAGTTGGAAAAGTTACATTCGAAGGAAATGATATACTTACAGATAATGACATTCGATCAGGTAAAGTGACTTTCGAACAATTTGTTCGGCTTTACATGACTGAGGGAGCCATTTTTACACCACAAGGTCTGGTCGATGATGTTCGTGCTATAACTGATTTGTATGAGATGGACGGTTATTTGGATGCAAATGTTAGAGTTTCTAAACAATCCAACACTGATACAGGAGAAATTGATCTTAACTATATCATCGATGAGCAGGAGCAAGTGGAGGTCGAAAAGATTGAGATTCGTGGGAATACCACTACCAAAGATAAAGTAATCCGCCGGGAGTTGGCAATCAACCCTGGTGAAGTGTTTGATATGGTAAGTGTCGAGCTTAGTAAGCGTCGCTTAGAGGGTACGGGATTATTTGACAAAGTAGACACACAGGTTGAGCGAATTGAAGAGCTTCCTAATAAGCGTAATTTGGTGATTGGTGTTACCGAGGGTCGTACTGCAAACCTAATGATGGGTTTTGGTTATGGTTCTATAATGTCCCTTTATGGGCAGGTTGGTTTTACCCAAGGTAATTTTGATTTATTTAATCCTCCGTATTTCACAGGCGGCGGCCAGAAATTCCGGCTACAAATTACTGCTGGTAGTAGGCATGAAGATTACATGGTTACTTTTGAAGAACCTTATTTTCTAGATCGGAAGCTGAGATTATCGGTTGATTTGTATCATCGTGATAATCGCTTTTATAGTAACTATTTCAACCAAAAACAGACCGGGGCAAAGCTAGGGTTTTCAAAGACTTTATGGAATGATTTTACCTATGGAGGTGTTAATTACACTATAGAGAAGATAGGTATTCATGACAGATCATATTACTCAGATATCCTTCGAGAACATGATATGATTCAAACAGGTTTGGTTCATCCTGATACTCTTACTGGAAATCCATTTGATTGGTATTACGATAATGATCGTAAGGATGAAGGTGAGTATTCTGAGCTAAACTATGACCGTTTAGTATCAAAATTAGGAACATTTCTAACTTATAGCACTCTGAATCATGGATTAATGCCAAGTCGGGGTCAACGAACACAATTATCCGCTGAGATTGCCGGAGGTCCATTTGGCGGAGAAACCGAAATGTATCGGTTAGAGCTTGAAAGTGCCTATTATTTTCCAGGTCTTTGGCAAGGTCATGTTCTTGAAGTTATTGGTCGAATTGGAGTAGTTGACAACTTTGGTGAAAGCGATCGTGTTCCTTACTTTGATCGATTTTTTCTGGGTGGCAGCTATAATATGAGAGGATATGATTATCGTGACATTGGCCCGCGCTTACAAAAATGGAAGGTTGGCCGAGAAATGCATGAAGGAAAAGAGCATTACGGTTATTTTGTAGACATTACGCGTGATGGGGAATTGGTTGAAGCTAACAAATTTATTCCAGTTAATTATTCTCCATCCGAATTCCCTTTTAATGGAAACCAAAATGCGGTTTATCATCCTGGAGATGGAACTAAGTGGAGTCCTGTCGCTGCAGATGGATCTGAGCCATTAGGTGGAAGTAGCTATTGGTTTAGTTCTCTTGAATATACTATTCCGATTATCCAACAACTCCGCTTTGCAGTTTTTTATGATATCGGTATGTCTTATCTCGACCCATACGAATTTGATCTTGGCGAGTATGCAGACAATTGGGGAGTTGGATTACGTCTTCAGGTTCCAATGCTTGGCCCATTAAGATTAGACTATGGTTTCCCTCTATCTCATCCCGACTATGCCGAAGGAAGTGGGCAATTTCATTTTGGGGTTGGGTATAACCGAAGTTTTTAATCAAATTTATAATGATAGCAAAATCAACTATAATACAACTGAGTTTATTGAGGACAGTGGTGTCAATATTGGCTTTGGCGGCCTTTACTAGCACAATATATTCACAGGAGTCGCTTAAGATTGCTACAGTCGACATGTCAAAAACATTTGAATCCTATTGGAAAACAACACTTTCTAATAAGCAAATAAAAGAGCGTGAGACTGATTTTAATAAAATTGAACAAGGTATGGTGGACGATATTAAACTCATACAAGAGGAGTATTCGCGACTTGTTCAAAGTGCTCAGGACCCTGCTAATGCTGCTTCCAAACGAGAAGAAGATAGTAAGCAAGCACGTTTAAAAGCGGCAGCTAATGACAGATCCCTAAGAAGTCTTACAGAGTATCGGCAAAACAAGCAGCGTACTATGGGTGAAATGCGGGCACGTTTGAGTAAGGCCCGAGTCGACGAAATTAAAGAGATAATTTCTGCTAAAGCTAAGCAGGGAAGTTACGATTTAGTTGTTAATTCTGCTCAAAACGACGCAGCTCTAGTTCTTTATACAGTGGGTAAAAATGATCTTACTAAAGAGGTCATAGAGGAGTTGAATAAGGAAGCGCCAGAAGAATACAGAACAAAGAAACCAACTTTGGCAGTACCAGAACCTCCATTGGGAAAATAATTTAAATTTACAACCAAAAAAACGCCGGCTTATGATGGCGTTTTTTGTGTTTGGCTTCTGTCTGAACAATATTTGTGTTTCAACCACTACATGTGAAGTGGCTCACCTAAAGAAATATGGGCTGCTTCTCTTAAACCTTCTGACATCGTGGGATGTGCGTGAATTGTGCGCGCTAAATCTTCCGTACTGCCTTCAAATTCCATGAGTAACACAGCCTCCGCTATAAGCTCTGAAGCGTTTGCAGATAAAATTTGTGCTCCGAGTACTCGATCATTTGCCTTATTAGAAATTATTTTAGCTAGCCCATCTGAATGGTCGCTGGCGACGGCGCGTCCGTTTGCTTGGAAAGGAAAAATTCCTGTTGATACTTCAAGTCCTTTTTCAATCGCTTCCATTTCTGTAAGACCAACTGCTGCAACTTCAGGCGAAGTGTAAATCACCCATGGGATAGTATTATAATTTACCTGGCCCGCCTTTCCTGCAATTCGTTCCACAACAGCTATTGCTTCCTGTTCAGCTTTGTGGGCAAGCATTGGTCCAGTTACTACATCGCCAATTGCGTAAATTCCTGAAATGTTGGTTTGCCAGTTTTCGTCAATTTGGATGCACCCTTTTTCATCTAGAGTAATTTTTATTTCCTCTAATCCTAGATTTTCAGTGTTAGGTTTACGGCCAACAGCGACTAGGACTTTCTCAGCTTCGATATCATTTTTTTTATCTTTGTTTGATGTAGTGATTTTGATGCCAGTTTTCGTTTTTTCGGCTGCTTCTACTCTTGTGTTTAGATGGAATTTTACACCCTGTTTTTGAAGAAGCTTTTGAAGTGGTTGAGTGACATCTTGATCAAAAATAGTAGCAATGCGCGGCAGGGACTCAATAATGTCAACTTTAGTTCCAAGCCTTGCCCACACCGAGCCTAGTTCTAGACCAATCGCGCCTCCTCCAATTACTACCATAGAATCTGGCGTTTGATTAAGTGAAATTGCGTGATCGCTACTGAGGACAGTGTTGCCATCGAAATCGAGGAATGGGAGGCCGCTTACTTTGCTTCCGGTTGCGATCAGGATTCGTTTAGTTTTGAGATTTTTTTTCTGTTTACCTTGATCAACTTCAACTTCACTGGAACTAATTATGCGGCCAGTTCCACTAAAGTGTTCGATGTTGTTTTTTTTGATCAAATAATCAATGCCGCGAGCCATTTTTCTTATAACGCCTTCCTTGCGTTTCATCATAGCCTCAACATCTATTGATAAGCTTTCAGAATGAATACCGTGGTTTTTGAAGTGATGCTTTGCTTGTTGGTACAACTCAGAGGATGAGAGAAGTGCTTTGCTGGGAATACACCCAACATTTAAGCAGGTGCCACCTAAGTTATTTTCTTTCTCAATAATAGCAGTTTTTATACCTAACTGAGCAGCCTTAATGGCAGCAGTGTATCCGCCTGGTCCGGCTCCAATTACAATTAAATCAAATTCCATTTTTTAAATTAATCTATCAAGTTAAGATTTGGGTTTTCAATAAACTCCTTAATAGCAACTAGGAAGGTAACAGCCTCACGGCCATCAACGATTCGATGATCATAAGTTAGTGCGAGGTACATCATTGGCCGTATAACGACTTGGCCATTTAGTGCCACCGGGCGTTCCTGAATGGTGTGCATCCCTAGTATGCCGCTTTGTGGGGGATTTAAAATTGGAGTGGACATCATGGATCCAAAAATACCCCCATTGGTAATGCTAAAAGTACCTCCAGTAAGGTCGTTCAATTCGACATTTCCTGATCGAGCTTTTTCAGCATGTTTGATAATGGCTTTCTCAATGTCTGCAAGTGAGAGATCATTAGCATTTCTAATGACTGGAACGACTAGTCCTTTTTCTGTAGAAATTGCCACTCCTATATGTGGTTTGTCGTATAAAATTATGTCGTTTCCATCAATGGCAGCATTAACATTAGGTACAGTTTCTATTGCATGAACTACAGCTTTCACAAATAGCGACATATAACCTAATTTGACACCGTGAGCTTCAATAAACTTTTCTTGGTGAGTTTTGCGTAAATCGATAATTTGAGACATGTCGGCTTCATTAAATGTAGTCAACATAGCTGCCTCATTTTGTGCACTGACTAGACGGTTAGCGATAGTGCGTCGCATCATGCTCATTCGCTTGCGAGTAAAGCCAACTACTTCGGCAGATGAAGACTCCAATGCAGAGCTAAAATTATCTTTGCCAGCTGTTAAGTTAGAAGTTTTCGCTTCTTTTTCAACATTTGTAGAGGCTAATACATCTTCTTTCAGGATGCGCCCATCTTTACCAGAGCCTTTGATATTTGATAATTCAATACCAAGCTCTTCTGCATGAACCCTAGCTGATGGAGTAGTTAAGGTCTCTTTTGAGGTAGCTGTTTTTGATATCTGGTTTTCATCTGAATTAGCTTTATTTGTATTTGAGTCATTACTGATGTTAGCTTTGTCAGGATTGCCCTCATTTACAGATTCATCAATTATGGCAAGTACTCCGCCGATGGGAAGTTCGTCCCCAATTTCTGCTGATGTAGTGATGATGCCAGATACTTCTGTGGGTATTTCTTGTGAGGCTTTGTCTGTTTCAATTTCACAAATAATATCCCCGGCATTGCAGTATTCGCCGGTATTCTTTTTCCATTCAGCTATATATACCGTTTTAATGGATTCACCAACTGCTGGAACTTTGATTTGGGTAGGCATGAATTGTCGATTAAAGGGTGAAGGCTTCCTCAATAAGTTTGGTCTGTTCTAAGAGATGTATGGCACGTGAGCCGGTAGCTGGGCTTGCAGATGCATCGCGTCCTGCATAAATGATTTCTTGGTTTAGTAACTTTCTAAGTATTGATTCAAAGAAAGACCAAGCGCCCATGTTCTCTGATTCTTCTTGGCACCAAACAAAGGAGCTTGCTTCTGGATGGCATTTAACTGCTTCGAGTAGTTTCGATTTGTGAAGTGGATAGTGCTGTTCAATGCGAATAATTGCAGTGTGATTTAAGTTGTGTTTTTCTCTGTAAGCCTCCAAGTCGAAGTAAACTTTTCCAGTACAGAAAATGATGCGTTTTGCTGAAGAGTTTCTTTTAGTATCAGGAATTATTTCATTAAAATTACTATCTGTTAGATCTGCAATCGATGAGGTGCAGCGTGGGTCACGAAGCAAACTCTTAGGGGTCATAAGGATTAGAGGTTTGTTGCATGTTCGGAGGGCCTGCCTGCGAAGTGCATGAAATAGATTAGACGGAGTCGTCAAATTACCTACTTGAATATTGTCTTCGGCGCACGACTGCAAGAATCTCTCGAGTCTCCCGCTAGAGTGTTCAGGTCCTTGCCCTTCGTAACCGTGAGGTAGTAATAACACAATATTAGAGGTTTCATTCCACTTGCTTTCTGATGAGGTGATAAACTGATCAATTATAACCTGTGCTCCATTAGTAAAGTCTCCAAACTGCGCTTCCCATAAAAGTAGCATATTGGGACAGTCCAGGGAGTATCCAAATTCAAATCCAAGAACGGCGGCTTCCGTTAATGGAGAGTTAAAAATTCGAAAATCACCTTGATTAGGGGATAGGTTGCGGAGTGGTATGTATCTTTTCCGTGTGCCAACTTCATAATAAACTGCATGTCTGTGACTAAATGTGCCACGACGAACATCTTGTCCGGTAAGTCTAACTGGAATCTTTTCAGTTAATAGTGATCCAAAGGCTAGAGCTTCGGCCATACCCCAATCAATAGGTCTCTCTCCTTGGACCATCTCACGGCGTTGACTGATTAAACGCTTTATCTTTGGGTTTATGTTGAAATCTTTTGGTTCTGAAGTCAGCGAAAGGCCTATTTCTTTAATTTGGTCCAGATTGATTGAGGTATTACATTCTTCTAGTAGCTCAGGGCTGCTTAGTGGAGGTTTGATTGCTGGCTTTAATTTATGTGTTTCACTACGAGATTCATTGCGTGCACACTCGAGAGCAACCTGAAATGAGTTTCGAAATCCTTCCGCTTCATCCCTGTTGATTACGTTTTCATTTGCAAGTGAATTTAGTAATAGATCGCTTATCAGTGGTTGATTTGCAATGGCTGCATAGAGTTGAGGTTGAGTGAAACTTGGTTCGTCACCTTCATTGTGGCCATGCTTTCTGTAGCAGACAATATCAACAACAACGTCACGACTGAATTGCTGCCTGAAATCCAGTGCCATTTCGATACAATGTACAGCAGCGATAGGATCATTTCCGTTTACATGAAAAATTGGGACATCCAACATTTTAGCAGTTGAAGTGCAGTATAAAGTAGAGCGAGAATCATGAGGTAGGGTGGTGAATCCGATTTGGTTATTAATGACAATGTGAACAGTCCCCCCCGTCTTATATCCTTCAAGTTGGGACATATTGAATGTCTCAGCCACTATACCTTGCCCTATAAATGCTGCATCTCCGTGAATTACGACGGGCAAGACCATTTGCCGATTCTTTGAGTCGCTAAGTAGTCGCTGAAAAGCGCGTGTCTTGCCCTGAACTACTGGGCTAACAGCTTCGAGATGGCTGGGGTTGGGAGCTAAATTAATGCTAACTTTGCTGCCGCCTGAGGTAGTGCGAGTATTCTCATATCCTAGGTGATACTTAACATCACCATCGCCGTGTGCATCTTGCTGTACGTAATTATCGTCAAATTCATCGAATAAAAACTTATAGTCTTTGCCAATTATATTAGCTAAGACGTTGAGTCGTCCCCGATGCGCCATTCCCATCACAATCTTGAAAATTCCACGATTTGGTGATCCTTCAATAATAGCATCAAGAACGGGGATGAGAGTTTCGCCTCCTTCTAATGAAAAACGTTTTTGACCTACATAGCTCGTATGTAAAAATTTCTCAAAGTGCTCGGCATCAATTAAACTTTTGAGTATTCGGCGTTTTTTTTCTTTTTTAAAAATTGGACGGTTCCGTGTGGATTCCATTCTGTCTCGTAACCATCTTCGTATTTCGAATTTTTGGATGTGCATGTATTGCGCTCCAACGGTACGGCAGTAAGTGTCTTTTAGGATTTGTAAAATTTCACGAAGTGTTTTTTGACCTCCTCCTCCTGCTGTGCCAGCATTAAACTCCTGATCTAAGTCTGCTTCAGTAAATTTGAAATTATGTAATTCCAACTCTGGAAGTTCCTGCTTGTTGAACCCTAGTGGATCAAGATTTGCTAGATAATGACCCAACATACGATATGCAAACAATAGATGAGATAATCTTCCTTGTCGCATAGGATCCACGACAGGTAAGACTGAAGTGGTATGATTAGTATCGCTTTGCGATTCATTTTTACTGCCAGTAATTTCTGTGTCTGGCTCGAGTTGAGATCCTAGTTCAAAACCCTCGAAAAATGATTGCCAATTTGCATCAACACTTGTCGGATCTATACGCCATTGCTCATAATTTTCTTCAAGAAATAATGAATTTTCCGCATGGCCGATTTGACCGCGAGGTTTTTGACGTTCTTCTTTAGTGAGGCCTGAGAGAGCTCCATCTCCCGACGACGTACGCATAGGCCTATTATTACTCTAATTTTTTCAATCGGCCAACTAGAAATAGAAAATACTGAACTCGCTTAGGTTAATTATATCGAGTTAAATGCCCTTACACTTTGAGATTATTAATAATCCAATTACTTTTTTCCGTTGCAAGGGTAATTGCCGTTGTGCTGGCATTATTTAATTTGGAAAATACTAATGCTAAAGATTTGGAAGATTCCGATTTGGCTATAAATGCTATGCATATCTTGCGTGACCATTGTGTTAATTGCCATAATCCAAAAAAAAGTAAGGGAAAACTCGATCTTACTACATATCAAACAGCGCGTATTGGGGGGCTAGAAGGTTCTGCATTTATTGATGGTAGTCCTGACGAAAGCAGAATTATTCGTTTAATCAAACCAATCAGCGACCCTCACATGCCACCTAAACAACAATTGAGTGATGATGAGATTAATATCTTAAGTCATTGGATTCTTGATGGTCCAACTTGGATCACAAGTGAGCTTGATATCGAAAATAGGATAGTGGCTTCCTCCGAATTGGGAGATCTTCCAAATGATTATCGACCAGTATTTGCACTGACGCTTTCCCCTGATGATCAACAACTTGCTGCTGCGTACGGCAACCGGGTGGTTGTTAATAATTTATCTACAAAGACATTGCTTAGAAAAAAACTTAATGGTCATAAAGATGCGGTTCAGTCGATTGCTTGGAGTCCAGATGGGAAACTATTAGCTACCGGAGGGTTTAGAAAAGTGAACTTGTGGGATACTAAAGATTGGTTGTTATTTGGAGAGATAGAAGAATTGCCAGGGCGAGTTACAGCACTTGCTTTTAGTGCCGACTCTAGATCACTGATTTCTGCCAGTAATGCGTCAGGGGAAAAAAGTAAAATATCTATATGGAATTCTGAAGACTTGAATAATGTAATAGAATGGTCGGCACATAATGGCACTATTTACGATATAACTTTGTCTCCAGACGGAGAATACTTAGCCACTGCTGGGGAAGATAAACTTATTCGCTTTTGGAATTTGATTGATGGGAATCAGCTAAAACAAATTGAGGCTCATTCTGCTCCTATTATGAGTCTTGCTTTTAAGCCTAATGGTAAATCTTTAGCCAGTGGAGCTGCTGATAAGGAATTAAAAATTTGGGATATTGAAACTCGCGAGCAAAAAAATCTTGTTACAGGTCACCCAGGTAATGTTGCAGCAGTTGTTTGGCCTGCTAATAACACAGAATTAATTACAGCCAGTGATGATGGAGCTTTACGGCTTTGTAGTGAGGCAAGTAAGAGTCCAGTGAAAACATGGGCTAAAGCTAAAGACCTTATTTATAGCCTTGATGTAACAACTGATGGTAAGAGGTTCTTTGGAGGTTCGGAAAACGGGCAAGTTTATGAATGGGATAGAAATGGTAAGATTATTCGAACATTGGTTTTTAAATAATCATAAAGTTGCCTTACTT
>MDSW01222524.1_pt1 | contig 15397 bp, 18 predicted proteins | sample 811171 | NCBI WGS metagenome assembly MDSW01 (sample SAMN05326641, study PRJNA326480) | marine metagenome | isolation source: seawater | place: Atlantic Ocean: North West | collected 2012 | reverse complement strand
CGAACTGGCACTCCCAAAAGGGCAAGGATTTTAAGTCCTTTGTGTCTACCAATTTCACCACGAGGGCACATTCTTGTTAATAAAGTAAATACGTTTATATTATTTTATTAATCTTATAAAGTAATAATTACAATGATTAAGAATATATTAATTTATAATTCAGGCGGAGGACTTGGTGACTCCATACAGCTTTTTCCATTAATTCTGAGCCTACAAACTCATTTCAAAAAATCAAAATTTTATTATTTAGGGGCACATGAAAATCATTACCTTGATAAGTTAAAAGAATATAATATCAAAATAAACACTCTAGATTTAGGATTAAAATATTTTGGTTTTAGATGGTGGCATCTATTTAATGTTAAAAAAAAATTTTTTAAACTGAATTTACAAAAATTTGATTTAATTATAGATTTACAATCTAAAATAAGAAACACACTTATTTTAAAGAAAATACCTTCTAATAATTTTTATTCCTCTTCCTTTGGATTTATTTTTTGTACTAAAAAAAATGATTATACATCAAAAGGAAATATCTCTGAAATGACTATAAATAATTTAGAAAAATTTTTAAAGATAGATATTAATAGAATTAATTACAGTTTAAATTACCTTGATAAAAAATATATCAATGAAGCTGCTAGACTATTGCCTGGGAATAATTATATTGCTTTTTCTGTAACTCAAGGAAATAAATATAGAGAAAAAAGCTGGCCTTTAGAAAAATTTATTGAGTTAGCTAAAATAATTCAAAATAAAAATAAAAAACCTGTTTTTTTTATAGAAAAGTCAAAAAAAGAAATAATAAATAAAATTAAATCAGAAGTTAAAGAAGCCTTGTTTCCTGAACATGACTCAAGCTTGACAGGCCCTGCCCTTGTTACAGCTTTAGCTGATAGAGTAGAAAAAGCAATATCCATAGACAATGGTGTAATGCATATGATGAGTCTATCTTCTGTTCCAATGATAGTTTTGTTTGGCCCAACTAATTCTGAAAAATTTGCACCTAATAAAAAAAACATAAAAATATTAGATAGTAAAAAAATGTACGGCGTTGAAGATATTTCTAAAATTAAGATTGATGACGTTTTAAATTTTTTATAATTTTTAAAAGGACTTTTTCATTCCATCCGCAATCTTTATAGCCTTGTATAATTAAATTCAAATATCTTTTACTTGGTGGGTTGTAGTGAGTTTTTTTAGGCATGTAATAAAACATGACTCTTTTACCTGAAATCCTAAAGTATTTTTTTATATATGTTTTTGGATAGTTTTCGTAAATATCTAACTTTCTTTCATCTTTTTTTGAAATTTTGTACAAAGCACCAAGTACTTTAGAATTTTTTCTTTTTTCTATATCAGCAACGCCTCCACCCAAAAAGTTATTTCTGAAAAAAAGTTTATAGTTTTTTAATATATGACACTTAATATAAACAGAATCTTTACAGCGTTTTTTCATCTGTTTATGATATAAATTACTTCCAAAAGCAAAATAAAGCATATTAATTAAAAATTTTTATATTTTTTTTTCTTACCATTTTTTTTATTTTAAGAAAACAAGATTCAATTTCTTTTTTGCTTGAAGATCTCAAAACAACTGATACTCCAATTTTACCTAACCTAAAAAAAGGGTAGCTGCCAATATCAACTTTTTTTGAGTATTGATTTTGAATTTTTGTTAATTCTTTTGAAATATTGCTTTCAATCGTATAAAGGCTTATTGATTTGTTCAAGATAACTAGACCTTTTACTAAATACTTTTTTACGTTATCTATCATAGATTTTAATATTGATGGAACTCCAGGTAAACAAATTACATTTTTTATTATGAATCCAGGTGCGGCACTAACTGGATTGTAAATTAAAGACGATCCTCTTGGCATTCTCGCCATTTTTTTTCTTCCTTCGTTAAATTTATTAACTCCATAATATCTTTTTAAAATTGAATAAGCTTCTTTTTGATATTCATATTTAACTTTAAATGCTTTAGACAGTGACTTTGCAGTAATATCATCATGGGTAGGCCCGATACCTCCTGTAGTAAAAACATAATTAAATCTCTTTTTTAATTCTAAAATATTTTTTACAATTTTTTTTTCAACATCAGGTATAACTCTTACTTCTTCTACCGAAATACCACATTTTTTGTTTAACCAATCAGAGAGAAAAGAAACGTTTAGATCTTGTGTTCTTCCTGATAAAATTTCATTGCCTATTATAAGAATTGAAGCGTTTACTTTTTTTTTATTAATATTCTTCATAGTTTGTTACAATTACGTATGGATTTTGAAAATGAATTAATAGCAGGTGTTTTAATAAAAAGATACAAACGTTTTTTTGCTGATGTAAAAGTGAAAGATAAAATAATAACGACACATTGTCCTAATCCTGGATCTATGTTTAACCTTCTTAACAAAGGAAATCTGGTATGGATTACTGAGTCTAGTAATAAAAATAGAAAGCTAAAATACACTTTACAAATTATTCAGGTAAATAATACTAAATTTTGCATTAACACACACATAACAAATAAGATAATTTTTGAGTCGTTAGAAAAAAAATTAATTAAACAATTAGAACAGTTTAACTTAATTAAACCGGAAAAAAAATTTGGAGTCGATACTAGATTCGATTTTTTACTAACTAATACCAAAAAAAACATAAAAGCATTTTTAGAGGTAAAAAGCGTAACACTTAGTAGAAAGAATAATCACGCGGAATTTCCTGATGCTATTACTACTAGGGGAAAAAAACATCTTAAAAATTTAGCAATTGCAAATGGTCAAGGTTACGATAGTTATTTGTTGTTTTTAGTACAGATGGAAAATTGTGAGTCTTTTAGCATTGCTTCAGATATTGACCCTGAATATTTCAAGGTTTTTAAAGAAACCACAAAAAATAATATTAAAGTGCTTTGCTATGATTGTAAATTTTCTACAAAAGGAATAAAACTTAATAAAGAAATTAAATTTAAAATTAATGAGTGAAGAAATTCAAGAATCATTTGATAAGACGAGAATAGCGGGCTCTGTTGCTGCGGGAGCCCTGGATATAATCTCAAAGATTATTAAACCAGGAATTAGCACAGATAAAATTGATTCTCTATGTTATGAGTTTATAAATGACAATGGAGCCTACTCAGCTCCATTATTTTACAGAGGTTTTCCGAGATCTTGTTGTACGTCTACCAACCATGTTGTCTGTCATGGGATCCCAGGAAATAAAATTTTAAGTGAGGGAGATATAATTAATATAGATGTAACTGCATACAAAGATGGCTGGCACGGTGATACAAGCAGAATGTTTTATGTCGGAAATGTTTCTGTGAAAGCCAAAAAACTAGTTGAAACTACTTACAAAGCTATGATGAATGGAATTGAAATTTTAAATAACAATATTCGTTTGGGTGACATTGGAGCAACTATACAAAATTATGTGGAAAAAAATGGATTTTCTGTTGTTAGAGATTTTTGTGGACATGGAATTGGAAAAGAATTTCATAAAGAACCAAATATTCTTCATTATGGGGAAAAAGGTAAAGGTCTAAAACTTGAAACAGGAATGATTTTTACAATTGAACCTATGGTTAATGAAGGTGACTATCAAACAAAAATTCTAAACGATGGCTGGACTGCTGTGACAAAAGATAAAAAATTATCTGCACAATTTGAACACACTGTTGGTATAACAAATGATGGATATGAAGTTTTTACCTTATCTAAAAAAGGTTTAAACTTTCCTCCATATAAATCATGATTGATAGATATTCTAGAAAAGAACTTAAATATATTTGGGATGAAAAAAATAAGTATACCATATGGCTAAAGATCGAATTAGCTGCAGCTGAAGCAATGGAAAAACTAAAAATTATCCCAAAAGGAACAACAAAAAAAATAAAATCAAAAGCAAAAATAAATGTAAAAAGAATTTTAGATATAGAAAAAAATGTAAAACATGATGTAATTGCCTTTTTAACTTCTATAAGTGAAAAGACAGGAAAAGAAGCCAGATATTTGCACAAAGGAATGACATCTTCTGACGTTTTAGACACATGTTTTAATTTACAGCTAAAACAATCAGGTGAAATTTTACTAAAAGATATCAACTCTTTGTTGTCATCTATAAAAAAACAAGCTCTCAAACATAAATTTACTCTGTGTATTGGTAGAAGTCATGGGATCCATGCTGAACCAATTACATTTGGATTTAAGATGCTTACATTTTATCAAGAATTTTTAAGAAATAGAAAAAGGTTAGAAAATTCCATAAAAGAAATTTCAACATGTGCAATTTCTGGCGCGGTTGGAACTTTTGCAAATGTAGATCCGAGAATAGAGTCGTATGTTGCTAAAAAATTAAAACTTAATGTAGAGCCAGTTTCAACTCAGATAATTCCTAGAGATAGACACGCTCAATTTTTTTCAACTCTTGCTATTATTGCAAGTTCGATAGAAAGATTCGCTACTGAAATAAGACATTTACAAAGAACTGAAGTTTTAGAAGTAGAAGAATTTTTTGGAAAAAAACAAAAAGGCTCATCAGCAATGCCTCATAAAAAAAATCCAATTTTAAGTGAAAATCTAACAGGTTTAGCAAGATTGATACGTTCTAGCGTTATCCCTGCTTTAGAAAATGTAGCTCTTTGGCATGAAAGAGATATTTCTCACTCCAGTGTTGAAAGAAATATTGGCCCAGACTCAACAATCGCTTTAGATTTTGCGTTAAATAGATTGAATGAAATCATAAAAAATTTGAACATTTATTCAAAAAATATGATGAAAAACTTAAATTTAACTAATGGATTATTTTTTTCACAAAGAGTTCTTCTGGAGTTAACAACACTAGGATTTACAAGAGAAGAGGCTTATAGATTAGTGCAAAAAAATGCTATGCAATCTTGGAATAATAAGTCTTCTTTTTATCAAAACATAGCAAATGACAATAGAATTAATGTAAAAATACCTGTTAATAAATTAAAAAAACTATTTAATTTTAGTTATCATACAAAGCGAATTAATATAATTTTCAAAAGAAGTTTAAAAAGATAATTCCAAATGAATAAAGGCAAAAAATTATACGAAGGTAAAGCAAAAATTATCTATGAAACCAAAGAAAAAGGTTTGGTGATTCAGCATTTTAAAGATGATGCTACTGCTTTTAATAATTTAAAAAAAGCCAACGTTGAAGGAAAAGGTGTTCTTAATAACAGAATATCTGAACATATATTAATGAATTTAAATCAGTGTGGAATAAAAACACATTTAGTCAAAAGATTAAATATGAGAGAACAATTAGTTAAACATGCTGAAATTTTCCCGCTAGAATTTATAGTTAGAAATATAGCGACTGGTTCTCTTTCAAAAAGACTTGGAATTGCAGATGGCACGATTCTTGAAAAACCTTTGTTAGAATACTGCTATAAAAATGATGAATTAGAGGACCCTCTTGTTGCTAAAGAACATATATTTGCATTTGGTTGGGCAAAAAAAGAAGAAATAGAACAGATAGACAAAATAACATTTAGAATTAATGACCTGCTTCAAGGTATGTTTAGAGGTGTTGGGATCAAGTTGGTAGATTTTAAACTTGAATACGGAAAAATTTGGGAAAAAGACAAGCAAGAAATAATTTTAGCAGATGAAATTAGTCCTGATACTTGCAGACTTTGGGATATTAAAAGCGAACGCAAATTAGACAAAGACAGGTTTAGAAAAGATTTGGGAAATATTATTCAAGCATACCAAGAAGTTGCAAGAAGATTAGGAATAATGCCAGAAGAAACTAATATAAGTGAAGTTAAATTTGGTAAACCTACATCGATAAAATTCAAAAAAAAATAAATTGAAATTTTCAGTAACAGTCACTTTGAAAAAAGATGTGCTAGATCCTCAGGGTAAAGTTGTTCAACAAACCTTACAAAATATGGGAATGAAAACTCTCAAAGAACTTAGACAAGGTAAATACTTCGAAATTGAAGTTAATGAGAATGATGAAAAAAATGCAAAAGATAAAATCAATGAGATGTGTAAAAAATTATTAGTTAATTTAATTATAGAAGATTTTAAAATATCTAAACTTTGATAATGAATTCATCTGTTATTGTATTTCCTGGATCCAACTGTGATAGAGATATTGCTGTAGCTTTGGAAAAATTGCAGTTTAAAAATAAAATGGTTTGGCACAAAGACACTGAATTACCCAAATCAGATTTAATTGTAATCCCAGGTGGTTTTTCATATGGTGACTACTTAAGATCAGGAGCTATTGCAGCAAAATCAAATATTATTAACGAAGTTATCAGCGCTGCTAATAAAGGATGTTTAATATTAGGTGTTTGCAATGGATTTCAAATATTAATTGAAACCGGACTATTGCAAGGAACTTTATTGAGGAATAAAAATTTAAAATTTTTATCTAAAGATGTTTTAGTTAAAGTTATTAAAAATGACAATAGATTTTGTAATAAATATAAGAGTGGACAAATAATTAAGTTAAACATTGCTCACAATGAAGGAAATTATTTTTCCAATTCTGAACATTTAAAAAAATTAGAAGATAAAAGTCTTATTGCTTTTAAATACTGTGATGAAAAAGGAAGAATAAATCAAGATTCAAACCCCAATGGATCTTTGAACAACATAGCTGGAATTTTTAACGAAAACAAAAATATTTTAGGAATGATGCCTCATCCTGAGCGAATGATTAAAAAATCAATATCAGGAGATGATGGTATTAATCTTTTTTTAAGTTTGCTCAATTAAATGAAGTTAAGTGATCAAATTATTCAAGAACACGGGTTAAAATTAGAAGAATATTCTAAAATTAAAGAACTTCTAAAAAGAGAACCGAATTTATTGGAGCTTGGTATTTTTTCTGCAATGTGGAATGAACACTGTTCATACAAGTCTTCAAAAATCCATTTAAAAAAGCTTCCTACAAAAAATAAAAATGTAATTCAAGGACCTGGTGAAAATGCTGGAATAATAGACATCGGAGATGGAGATGCAATAGTTTTTAAAATTGAAAGTCATAACCATCCTTCTTTTATAGAGCCTTATCAAGGAGCAGCCACAGGAGTAGGTGGAATTTTAAGAGATGTTTTCACTATGGGTGCAAGACCTATAGCTTTATTAAATTCAATACATTTTGGTTCACCTAATAATAAAAGAACAAGAAATCTTTTGCATGGTGTTGTTTCTGGAATTGGTGGTTATGGAAATTGTATAGGTATACCAACTGTTGCTGGTGAAACAAAATTTAACAGTACATACAATGAAAATGTATTAGTTAATGCTATGGCAGTAGGACACGCAAAAAAAAATAAAATTTTTTATTCAAAAGCAAAAGGTGTGGGAAAATCTGTTGTATATGTTGGTTCAAAAACAGGCCGCGATGGTATTCATGGAGCTTCAATGGCTTCCGCAGAATTTGATGAAAATTCTGAAGAAAAAAAACCAACAGTTCAAGTTGGAGATCCTTTTACAGAAAAATTATTGATGGAAGCTTGCCTTGAGTTAATGAAAGATAACTCAATAATTTCTATTCAAGACATGGGAGCTGCGGGACTAACCTCTTCTAGTGTGGAGATGGCATTTAAAGGCGATCTTGGTATAGAAATAGATTTAGATAAAGTTCCTTGTAGAGAAGAAAAAATGAGCCCCTATGAAATGATGCTTTCTGAGAGCCAAGAAAGAATGCTTATTATACTTGAAGATGATAAAGAAAATTTTGCAAAAAAAATTTTTGACAAGTGGGATTTAGATTTTGTGATAATTGGAAAAACAACCGATACAAAAAAACTTATACTTAATTATAAGAAAGAAATAGTTGCAAATATACCTATAGATGCTTTGTCTTCAAAAGCTCCCCAATATAATAGAAAGTGGAATAAAATTAGCTTATCTGAAAAGAAAATAGATATTAAAAATTTAAAAAAAATTAAATTTGAAGATAGTTTTTTACGAATTATTTCTTCTTCTAATCAATCAAATAAAAATTGGATAACTGAACAATATGATCAAATGGTTATGGGCGATACAATCCAAAGGTCAGGAGGTGACGCAGCAATAATCAAAATACATGACAAAGATAAAGCTGTTGCAGTAACAGTCGATTCTTCTGCAAACTATTCTAAATCTCACCCTATATCAGGCGGAAAACAAGTCGTATGTGAAAGTTGGAGAAATTTAATTTCAGTAGGTGCAAAACCTATTGCAATTACGAACTGTTTAAACTTTGGAAATCCTGAAAATCCTGAAGTTATGGGAGAATTTGCAGAATCTATTATTGGCATCAAGGAAGCCTGCGAATATTTAAACTATCCTGTAGTATCTGGAAATGTTTCTTTTTATAATGGAACAAATAAAAAAAATATTTTTCCTACTCCAGTTATTGGAGGTGTAGGTTTAATAACAAAATCAGAAAAAACAATAAACCATCTTATAAAAAAAGAAGGAAATTTAATTTTATTAGTTGGTAAAACTTTTGGACATTTATATCAAAGCATATTTTTTGAAGAAATTTATTCCATAAATGAAGGGCCACCGCCAGAAGTTAATTTAATAAATGAAAAAAATAATGGAGAATTCGTTTCAAAATTAATAAAAGAAAATCTTGTTAGCTCGGTACATGATATTTCCTCAGGAGGTTTGATAGTAGCTTTATCTGAAATGTGCTTAGGGTCAAACTATGGAATAAAAATAGAAAAACCAAAAAAATTAAAAAATCTATTTGAGTATTTTTATGGGGAAGATCAAGGCAGATATCTAATAGAAATAGAAAGAAATAATCTAAAAAAAATACAAAAATTATTTGAAGAAAATAATATTTTTCACGAATTAGTAGGTACAACACAAAAAAGCTATTTTGAGTTACCGGGAGAATTAAAAATAAGCATTAAAGACTTGTTTGATATTAATAATAAGTGGTATTATAATTACTAATGGCTTTAACGGAAGAAAAAATTAGAGAACTAATAAAGACCTCTATTCCAGATGCTAAAATAGAGATTAAAGATCTGGCAGGGGATAATAATCATTATTCTGCAAAAATATCTTCTAAAATATTTAATGGAAAATCAAAAGTTGAACAGCACAAACTAGTATACAAATCTCTAAAAGGCAAAATGGGAAATGAACTACACGCTTTATCCATCACAACTGAGGAAAGCAAATTATGAATGTAAAAAATGAAATTAAAGATACAATAGAAAAAAATGAAATCTGTCTTTTTATGAAAGGTACACCAGATTCTCCGCAATGTGGTTTTTCAATGGCTGTTTCAAATATTTTAAAACATTTAGACGTAAAGTTTAAGGGTATCAATGTCTTAGAAAATGAAAGTCTAAGACAAGGTATTAAAGAATATAGTGATTGGCCTACTATTCCTCAGCTGTATATAAAAGGAGAATTTATCGGAGGATGTGACATTGTAAAGGAAATGTTTGAAAAAGGCGAACTACTAGAGTTGCTCAAAAAAAAATCTTTAAAATAATAATTAATTTTTCTGAAAAAAAACTATATCTGAATTACTTAAATTTCCTTTATAAACGTTAACAATATTATTCTTATTTTTAAAATAATTTTTCAACTTATCTTCTATTATATTTGAGTTAAATTTTTTCTTATTTCTTATCCTTTCAGCTAATTCATCTATTTTTAGTTCATCTACATCATTGAGGTGCTCAAAATAATTTGGAAACATAAAATCTTCTATGACATAAAATCCATTTTTTTTTAAATTTTTGTAAAAACTATTTAGTGAAAATAGAATATCGCTTAATTTATGAGATCCATCATCAATAATAATATCAAAAAAATTTTCTTCACTTGAAATATTAATTTCTTTATAAAAATTAGATATCATTTTACTACTACTAACATCCGTTCCAAAAACATGAATTTTATTTGAAGAAAATTTAAAATTCGAGATATTAATATCCAAACAAAATATTTTTGAATTTGGAAAATATTTTGAAAAGCTTGCTGCTGATGCGCCTGAATATGACCCTATTTCAAGTATATTAACTTTCTGATTTCTTATCTGTTTAAAATGTTTCTCATAATACTTGGAATATCCATGTCCTTTAGAGTTCTTTTCTCTCCAAAAATTTGCTTTGTCGGTTCCATAGTAAGCAAATATATCTTCTAGTGATTTTTCATTGAAAGAATCGTCTAAATCAATATCGGTTTTTTTTCTGATTTTGTATAAAAGTTTTCTTTTATATAAACTAAAAAAATTCAATATTATCTTGAGTAATATTCAATAACCAAGTTGGGCTCCATAATAACTGGATACGGAACTTCAGCAAATTTAGGAGCTCTAATAAATTTTACTGATTTGTTTTTATTATCTAATTGAATATATTCTGGGACATCTCTTTCTTTGCTAGCTATTGATCCCTCAATAATATTTAATTTTTTTGATTTATCTTTGATTTCTATAACATCTGATTCTTTAACTAAGTAGCTAGAAATATTTACTTTTTTTTTGTTAACTCTTATGTGTCCATGATTAATTAATTGTCTAGCAGAGAAAACTGTTGGTGCAAATTTTCCTCTATAAACTACTGTGTCTAATCTGCTTTCCAATAATGCAACTAAGTTTTCAGTAGTATCTCCCCTTTTGGCAAGAGCTTTTTTGTATGTATTTCTAAATTGTCTTTCATTTATATTTCCGTAGTAAGCTTTTAATTTTTGTTTTGCATTTAGCTGTATACCATAATCAGTTGGTTTACTTTTTCTTGTTTGTCCGTGTTGACCGGGAGGGTAAGCCCTACTGTTAAATGGGCTTTTGGGTCTGCCCCATAAATTAACTTTTAATCTTCTATCAACTTTGTGTTTTGATTTAAGTCTTTTTGTCATATTTGTTGAACTGTGTTTATAATCTTTGTGGTGTGATTGTCAATTATGCTTTATCATTTTTTTACTTAAGTTGCTTATAATACTAGCTAAAATCCTCACTTCTTTATCGTTAAGTTCAAGTCGATGAAATAAATTATTTATGTTCAGTAACATGGCTTGTCTTTTTTCCTTATGCTTAAAAAAATCTCTTTTTTCTAAAAGATTTATTAGATGGCTAAGAAGTTTAACAATTGATTTTTTTGAAGCAGCTTTAAGAATTTTTTTCTCTTTTTCAAACTTTTTAATATTAATTGATTTAAATATTTCATAACAAATTATTGTCATTGAGTGAGAAAGATTCATGGAGGTAAATTTTTTTGATGTAGGAATCTGAACCACATAATTTGAATAAGACAAATCTTCATTTGATAAACCTGAGGCTTCGGGTCCGAACATTATGCCAATTTTTAATTTTTTTTTTCTTTTTATCAATTTAACAAATCTGGATATAGAGATATGTTTTTTGTTAATATTTCTTTTTCTTGCCGTTGTAGAAAATAATAAATCAAAATTTTTTACTGAATCTATAGTATTGTCGTAAACTTTAACCTTTTCTAACATATCGTATGCTCCAACTGATGTCATACGCGCTTTGTAATTTGGCCAACCATCTCTAGGATTCACTATGCTGAGTTTCGAAAAACCAAAATTTTTTAATACTCTTGCACAAGATCCTATATTTTGACCAAGTTGAGGTTTAATAAGCACAAAACCAAAATTATTTTTCATTTATGTTAGCTGGTGCTTTCTCTTTAAAAAGTTTATATTCCAAGCTATCAATTAAAGCTTTGAAAGATGCTTCTATTATGTTCTGTGATACTCCAATTGTAAACCAGCTTTTTCCAGTTTTATCAGTGCTTTCAATCAAAACACGTGTAGTTGCACCTGTCCCAGTATTTAATATTCTTACCTTATAATCTAAAAGTTTTAGATCTGAAAAATATTTATAATATTTTTCAACTCTTTTAAAATTAGACCTAATCGCGTTATCTAAAGCATTTACAGGACCATTTCCTGATCCTGAGCATTTAATTTCCTTACCATCTATTAAAAAGGTTACATCAGCTGTGGTTTTGATTGAATTAGATTTTTGAACATTTACGTTGTAACTTTTAACTTTAAGGTATTCTGGTAGTTTGCCAAGAAGTTTATTAGCGAGCAATTCAAATGATGCATCGGCACCATCATACGAGTATCCACTAAACTCTCTACCTTTTACTTCGTCTAAAATTTTTTGAACCTTTGAATCTTTTGAATCTATTTTTACTCCATAATTTTCAAGTCTTGATAAAATATTTGATCTACCTGCCTGGTTTGAAATAATTATATTTCTGTGATTGCCTACTAGCTTAGGTTCTATATGTTCATAAGTTTTAGGATCTTTTTTGACGGCCGAAACATGTAGGCCGCCTTTATGTGAAAAAGCTGAAGCTCCGACATAGGCCATATTTTTATTTGGTTTTCTATTTAATATTTCGTCCAAAAATCTTGAACATTCTGTTAAGGATGAGAGTTTTTCTTTTCTTATATTTAGTTCATATTTTTCATTAAAAGTCTTTTTCAAAAATAAAGTGGGGATTATTGACATTAAATTTGCATTGCCACATCTCTCACCTAGTCCATTAATAGTTCCTTGAACCTGTCTTGCCCCAGCTAGAATAGCTGCTAAAGAATTACTTACAGCATTTTCAGTATCATTATGAGCATGAATTCCTAAATTTTTACCTGGAATAACTTTTGAAACTTTGTAAACTATATCACCCACTTCATTTGGCAAAGTTCCTCCGTTAGTATCACAAAGGACTAACCATCGTGCCCCCTCATCATACGCTTGTTTCAAACAATCTAGCGCATAGGTTGGATTGTTTTTATAACCATCAAAAAAATGTTCTGCATCAAATAAAAATTCTTTTTTGTTTCTTATAAAATGCTTTGCTGTCTCTTTGATGTTTTTAAGATTTTCATCATTTTTGATTCCTAAAGCTATTTTTACTTGGAAATCCCATGTTTTGCCTACTACACAAACAGTTTTACAATTAGCATTTACTAAAGATGATAAATTAGGATCATTGTCAGCACTCACTCCATTCTTTTTAGTCATTCCAAAAGCAGTGAATTTTGTATCACCAAGATCAGGAGATTTATCAAAAAATTCAGTATCTATAGGATTTGCTCCTGGCCATCCGCCTTCAACATAATCAACTCCAATTTTGGATAAAATTTTTGCAATATTATTTTTATCGCTTATTGAAAAATCTACACCTTCAGTTTGTGCTCCATCTCTAAGAGTTGTATCAAAGATATATAGTTTTTCTTTGCTCATTTATATTTCCAATCTGTTTTATCTTTTTTGTCTTCAATTAAAACTCCTTCTTTAAGTAGGTCATCTCTAATTTTGTCCGCAAGTTTATAATCTCCACTTTTTCTAGCCCGAAGCCTTTCGTTAATTTTGTTTATGATAAAATCCTCTGAAACTTTTACAGATTTTTTCTTATATTTTTCCCAATTTTGCTTGTTTTCACTAAAAATACCGATGAGACGACAGGCATTATTAAAGGTCTCTTTCATTTTTTTGTCACCTTTTACCGCTCCATTATAAAGCTCATGTAGTTTTGAAATATATTCTGGCGTGTTAAGATCGTCTAACAAGCAATCAAAACACTCTGGATTTTGTTGAGCATCAAATTTTTCTTCATATAATGAATACCATTTATCAAGTGTATTTTTTTGTTGATTCAATAATTTCTTATTCCAATCAAGAGGCTGTTTGTAATGAGAGCTCAAAAGAGCAAGTCTTATGACCTGGCCATTATATTCTTTTACAGCACTACTTATACTAACTATATTTCCTAAAGACTTTGACATTTTTTCTTTATCCATAGTTAAAAAACCATTGTGCACCCAATAGTTAGCCATTGTATTTGTAGAATTATTGGAACATGATTGTGCTATTTCATTTTCGTGATGAGGAAAAACTAAATCTAATCCTCCTCCATGAATATCAAATTTTTTTCCTAAATATTTCTCACTCATAACTGAACATTCTAGATGCCATCCCGGTCGACCTCTTCCCCATGGTGACTCCCAACCTGGCTCTTTTTCTTCCGAAGGTTTCCAAAGAACAAAATCTAAAGGATTTTTTTTAAGATTAGAAACTTCTACTCTTGAACCTGCTTTTAGATCATCTAAGTTTTTATTAGAAAGTTTTCCATAATTTTTAAATGAGGAAATTGCAAAATAAACATGTTCTCCATTAATATAAGCAAAACCTTTCTTTATTAGCGAGCCTGTCATCTTGATCATTTCTTCAACATGTTCTGTAGCTTTAGGTTCAATTGTAGGTTTTAAGCAGTTAAGGTTTTCACAAGCAGAATGGAATTGTTTTGTTACTTCTTTGGTTATTTTTTCTATTGATAATTTTTTTTCTTTAGAAGCGTCTATAATTTTGTCATCAACATCCGTTATATTTCTGACATAAGTAACATTCTTTTCTCCATAAATTTTTTTTAGAACTCTAAATAAAAGATCAAAAACAATCAATGAACGTGCGTTTCCAACATGAGGATCATCATAAACTGTTGGGCCACAAGCATACATGGTAACATTTTTAGGATTAATTGGTTTAAACAATTCTTTAGTACTAGTTAATGTATTTGAAATTTTAAGATTTTTCATTGTGAAATTTACATACTGGTATTGGTTTCATTTTATGAAGATTTTTCTCTCTTATTTTTAAATATTTTTTATAGTTTGGATCTGTGCTGTTTTCCATTGCTTTCTCTAAATCTTTATAAGTCATACCTAGTTGTTTAACATCTGACCTTCCATCTTCCCAAAGACCATCTGTTGGTTCTGCGTTAATAATATCTTTTGATATATCTAAAAATTTTCCAATTTCCCAAACTTGAGTCTTTGTACAATCTGCTATAGGAGATATATCTACCCCTCCGTCACCATATTTTGTATAAAAACCAACACCAAAATCTTCTACTTTATTTCCTGTTCCAACAACAATTCCTGAATTTGCTGCAGCTACTTGATATAATGTAGCCATTCTTAATCTAGCCCTTGAATTAGCTAAGCCGTGCTCATTGTCAAACTTGCTAAGGGTTTCTTTAAACGAGTCGAATATTTTTTCTAATTTTATCAAATTAAATTCAACATTATTAAATTTAGATGAAAGCCATTCTCCATGCTTTAAACTTAAATCATGTTGTGATTTTATTTGTCTGATTGGCATACTTAAAACTATCGTCCTCATACCTGTCAAAGCACAAAGGGTGCTAACTACAGAAGAGTCTATACCTCCTGATATACCAACTACTAATGCTTTCGGTAAAAATGGCATAGATTTACAGTAACTGTCTATCCATCTTGTTATAATTTCTGCTCTTTTCTTTGCTTCCATAAATAAAATAAAACTTTCTTCCTTTTTCAGGATTATGTCTTAATAATTATATAATAATTATTAAGACGCTGCTTGAATAATATTTTTT
>MDSW01023341.1_pt1 | contig 15397 bp, 11 predicted proteins | sample 811171 | NCBI WGS metagenome assembly MDSW01 (sample SAMN05326641, study PRJNA326480) | marine metagenome | isolation source: seawater | place: Atlantic Ocean: North West | collected 2012 | reverse complement strand
TTGTCGATAAAAAAAATTTTTGATCAACAAATAAATTTTGAGGATATTTATTCTTCAGTAATACTAGAAGCAAATCAGTTAATCAAAAATTGTTATGCAACAAAAAAAATAATTCATTTTATAATCAAGAAATATGTAATTAATGAAAAAGAATATTTAGATTTGCCTCATGAAATTTCAGGAATAACTTCTTTAATCTTAGAAATAAAATTTATTTGTTTTTCTTATGAAAAATATGAAAATATCTTAGAATTATTTAAAAAGAACAGCTTAAATGTTTTAGATTTCTATTCTACAAGTTTAGTTAAATCATTTAAATATATAAATTTTTTTAAAGATAATAAATTTGTAGGTTTTCTTGATATAGGTTTTGAGAGAACAACAATAATACTTTTTATCAATCAAAAATTACAATTTTTACAAAATATACCAATTGGGGGAAATCATATCTCTAAAGATATATCAAATATAATGAAATTGAGCTTGCATGAGTCGGAGGCATTAAAAAAAACTTTTAACAAATCAGAAATAGATTTTTCTTATGACGAAACTAATAATGATGAAAATAGTGATTTAATTAAGAAAATTATTAAAAAAAATATTTCTATAGATCTGTTGAAAAAAGTTGTATTAGCAAGAATAGAAGAAATTATTGAATTGTCTTTCAAGAACATAAGTATATCAGAATATATAGGTAGCAAGGAAAATTTGATTTTAAATCTTATTGGAAGTGGATCTAAACTTTTCAATAAAAATACATTTCATTTAGAAGACAAATACAATTTTAAGGAGATTAATTTTTACGAGGAAAGTGATAGCGAGATATGTCAGGCTGGCTTAGAATTTGAAAAAAATTTTAAAGATAAATTTTTTCAAAAATTTAAAAAAAAACAAAAAAAAATAGGCTTTTTTCAGAAGTTTTTTAATTTTTTCGACAAATAACAATTGTATTTTCTTGTAATAATAGTTGTATATTCAAATAATTAACCTTTTTATATAAATGGTTAATGTCAATATTAACTCAAAAAACTGTTTCAAAAGAAATTTCTATTGAAGGGATTGGTGTTCATACTGGTTTGAAAGCAAAACTTAAAATTCTACCAGCCCACCCAAATACTGGGATTATTTTTAAAAGAGTTGATATCAGAAATAATAATACAATTATTCCATCTTATAATAATGTTATTGATGCAACTCTTTGTACAACTATATCAAATGACAAAGGAGTTAAGGTATCAACCATAGAACATTTGATGGGAGCTTTCTATGGCCTGGGAATAGACAATGCTATAGTCGAAATTAATTCTCAAGAAGTTCCAATAATGGATGGATCGGCAAAACAGTTCGTAGAACTAATTTTAAAGGCAGGTATTCAAACTAGTGAGGCGCCTTTAAAACTTATTAAAGTTGAAAAAAAAGTGGAAGTATTAGAAGAAAATAAATTTATTTCGATCAATAAATCAAATGTTACCTTAGATATTGATTTTGAAATTAAATATCAAAACTCATTTATAAAAACACAAAGAAATAAAATTAGTGTATTTGAAGATAATTTAACCGATATATATAATTCTAGAACTTTTTGTCTATATGAAGATATAGAAAAATTAAAAAATTTAGGTCTCGGAAAAGGTGGAAATTTACAAAATGCTTTAGTAGTAAAAGATAATTTATTGTTGAATGAATCTGGATTAAGAAATGATAAAGAATTTGTAAACCATAAAATTCTTGATTGTATGGGAGATTTATTCTTATCGGGTTACAAAATTATTGGTTCATTAACATGTTCTCAAGGAGGACATAATTTGACAAATAAATTACTAAAAAAATTATTAAATGATAAAAAAAATTATTCTTTAATCGAAATTAAAGGAAAAAATCTACCTCATTCATTAGCAGATAAAAGTCAATTAAGATCAATTGCTTAATTATTAGAATTTTTAATAATTTCTGATAAAATTTAAAAATGAAATTTTCATCATTATTTTTAATATTGATTTTATTTTTTTTAAATATTTCATGTTCAAAAGAAAAAGAAAAAGTTTCTATCATTCAAGAAAAAAGTTTAGAAATGCAAATGATAGAAGCATACAATCAAGGATTAAGTGAATTAGAGAGAGGGGACGCCATCTATGCGGCAAGAAAATTTAATGAAGCAGAATTGTTATACCCTCAATCTGTATGGGCTCCTAGATCAGCTTTAATGGCAGCCTATGCTTACTTTACATTTTATTATTACGGTGATGCTGTTTTAGAATTAGAAAAATTTTTAGATAAATACAAAAATCATCCTAGAAGAGATTATGCTTATTATTTATTAGCACTCAGTCATTATGATCAAATAATTGATGAGAAAAAAGACTTAAAAGAAATTTTAAAGGCAAAAAAATATTTTGAAATAATTATTAAAAATTATCCTGACACAGAATTTGCAATAGACTCTGAATTTAAATTAGAGCTAATTCAAGAATTATTAGCATCTAAAGAAATGTATTTAGCAAGATATTATGTTGAAAGAGAAAAGTGGATACCAGCAATCAATAGATTTAAAACTGTTGTAAGTAAATATGATACAACAATATTTGTAGAAGAAGCACTACATAGGTTAGTAGAAATACATTATAAATTGGGATTGATTGAAGAGTCCAAAAAATACGCTGTTCTATTAGGTTATAATTATCAATCTAGCAAATGGTATGAGGAAACTTATAGAATATTAAATAAAGATTATGTAAAAATTTCAAAAAGAAAAAATAAAGGTAAAGATAGTTCTATAATTGAAAAATTCAAAGATCTTTTAAATTAATATGTTTTATGAATAAAAATATAAAACAAAATTATATTAAAAAAATAAATGAAATTTATAAACACAATAAACTTTATTATGAAAAAAGTTCTCCAGTAATTTCTGACAAAGAATATGACGATTTAAAAAAAGAAATATTAAATTTAGAAAAAAAATATAGCTATTTAAAGAGTGATTTCTCTCCTTCAAAAGTTGTTGGATTTAAACCATCAAAAAATTTTATTAAATATAAGCATAAAGAACAAATGTTATCTTTATCAAATGCATTTAAGAAAGAAGATTTAATAAATTTTGAAAAAAAAATACTAAATTATATTAATGAAAAAATTAATATAAAATATAGTGTTGAACCTAAAATAGATGGAATTTCAGCTTCTTTAACTTACAAGAATGGACTACTCGTTTATGGAGTTTCAAGAGGCGATGGGAAAGAAGGGGAGATAATAACTGAAAATTTAAAAACTATTAATGACATTCCCCATAAAATTGAAAATAAAAATTTTCCCAATGATATAGAAATTAGAGGAGAAGTTTTTATTAATAAGAAAGATTTTGAAAACCTTAAAGATAGTTTCGCCAATGCCAGAAATGCTGCATCAGGATCTTTAAGGCAAAAAGATTCTAAAGAAACTAATAAAATTCCTCTGAATTTTATAGCTTATACTTTTGGTTATTTTAAAGACAATAAATTTAAGTTTCAGTCTGATTTCTTAAATTATTTAAAATTATGGGGATTTAAAACAAGTAAGTATAATAAAATAGCAAAGGGTATTGATGAGTTAATATCAATTCATCAAAAATTCGAAAAAGAAAGATATGAAATTGAGCATGATGTAGATGGGCTCGTTTATAAAGTAAATGATCTAAATTTGCAAAAAAGATTAGGGTTTACATCTAATGCTCCTAGATGGGCTATTGCTCATAAATTTTCTGCAGATCATGCCTATTCGGAAGTATTAAGTATAGACATACAAGTTGGTAGAACAGGGGCATTAACGCCTGTAGCAAAAATAAAACCCGTAAATATTGGTGGAGTTGTAGTTTCGAATGCAACACTACATAACGAAGATGAAATAAAAAGAAAAGATATTAGAATAAATGATATTGTTAAAATAGAAAGAGCAGGAGATGTAATTCCACATGTGATTGAGGTTGATCTAGCTAAAAGAAAGAATATATCTAAAAAATTTATTTTTCCTATTAAATGCCCTTCATGCGGTTCTAAAACTGAAAAAGAATTTAATGAAATTACAAAAAAAATTGATGCTGTTAGAAGATGCACCAATCAAGGATTTGAATGTGAAAAAATCGCTATTGAAAAAATAAAACATTTTATTTCAAAAGATGCTTTAAATATTGATGGTCTAGGAAAGAGAGTTGTTGAAAAATTTTGGGAATTAAAATTAATTAAGTCTCCAGCGGACATATTTAAGCTTAATTTTGAAAAGATATCCAATTTAGACGGTTGGGGAAAGCAATCTGCTTCAAATTTAAAATATTCTATTGAAAAATCAAAAAAAGTAGCTCTAGATAGATTTATTTTTTCTATCGGTATTAGACATATTGGAATTGAAAATGCAAAATTAATTGCAGACTATTCAAAAAATATTAAAGGATTTTTAGATATTATTATCAAGAAAAAAATCGATCAATTTTTGAATATAGATGGCATAGGAGAAACCCAAGTAAAATCTATAGATAATTTTTTTAAAAATAAAATGAATTTTAATATCTTAAGTGAGCTTAATAAAATTTTAACAATTTATAAAATTGAAATTGATAAAGAGGGAAAATTAAAAGATAAAAATTTTATGTTTACTGGAAAGTTAATAGATATAAGTCGAGCAGAGGCAAAAAACTTGGTTGAAAAAAATTCTGGCAATATCTTAAGTACCATAAGTAATAAATTAAATTATTTAGTGATTGGTGAAAAACCTACAAATAGAAAAGTCGAGTTAGCAAAAAAAATTGGGATTAATATAATAACCCAAAAAGAATGGTTTAAACTTTTAAATTAGTTTTGCCAGCCAACTTTTTTCTTTATCATTTAAAAATGGTGAAATCTTATAATACGTTTCTAGATGGTATTTGAATAAATAATCTTTTTCTGACTTTGTTAACATTTTGGCAACAATCAAATCTTTATCTATTGGTGCAAAAGTTAAGTTTTCAAAATGTAAATTACTTTTATTTTTTTTGATAAATACTAAATTTTCTATTCTAATACCAAATTTATTTTCTAAGTAGTACCCAGGTTCATTGCTAACGATCATACCTTCTCTTAGTTTAATAAAGTTATTTTTTGATATACTTTGAGGGCCTTCATGAACATTTAAAAAGAAACCGACGCCGTGACCAGTTCCATGTCTATAGTTTAAACCAATTGAGTTAAGAGATTTTCTTGCTATTTTATCAACGTTATGTCCTACTCTTTCTTTATTTATGTTGCATAGAGCCATTGCAATATGACCTTTTAAAACTCGAGTAAAAATTTCTTTAATTTTTTTTTTTTGTTTTAGAAAAGCAAATTGTTCTTGTTACATCAGTAGTTCCCCATTTATATTGTCCACCAGAATCTACTAATAAAATATCCCTTTTACTTAGTTTTCTATTTGACTGTTTGTTTGATCTATAATGTATGATTGCACCATTTGGTCCAGATCCAGCAATTGTACTAAAACTTGGATATAAATAATTTTTATTTTTTTTTCTAAAATTTTCTAGCTTATTTTCAATATTTTTTTCAGTCATATCTATTTTTTTTTTATTTTTAATCCAATACAAGAATTTTGTAAGAGCAACACCATCTTCTATATGAGATTTTTTCATATTATTAATCTCAGTTTTGTTCTTTATTGATTTCAAATAATAAATAGGATCTATTCTAAATTTAATATTGAATTTAGAATTAATTAATTCTTCGTTGAATATCGAGCAAGTTTGATTATCAATACAAAAATTTCCTGATTTAATTAAATTTAATATTTGAAACAATTTTTCTTCCTCATGAAAAAAAATTTTTAAATTATTTAATTTTATTTTTATTTTATGCGTTTTATCTAAACTAGAAAAAAAATGAATTTTTTTATCCTTAGTCAAAATTATATTACAGTTTGCAACAGGGGAATTTGGAAGATCATTTCCACGTATATTTAATAACCAGCAAACATTTTCACCCGAACTTACAAAAAGATAATCAATTTTTCTTTTTTTTATTATTTTAATCAACCTACTTATTTTTGAATTAGGATTTTCTCCTACAATTTTTTCACTCAATTTAAAAAAATTATTTTTATCTATTTTATTTTTTAATTTTTCTTTAAATAATTCTTCATTAACTGGCACTAAATCACAAACATTGTTAAAATACATTTTTAGAGTGCTATAAGTAACAAGTTTTGGATCAAACCCTATAATAAGTTTTTTGTTTGAAAATTCCTTAAGATTTTTTGGCCATGTATAGGGAATTTCAAAAATAACAAAGTTCCTGCCAGATTCTTTTTTTGCCTGGATAGTATACCTTCCATCAACGAATAGATAATTTTTATTTTTTAATATTAATGCAAAACCTGCTGAGCCACTAAAATTTGAAATTGTTTCAAGATTGTTTATTTTTGAATATTCAGTAAAAAATTTATCATTCTTAGGAACTAAGTATCCATCTATATTTTTTTCTTTTATTAAATCTTTAATTTTATTTATCATTTAATTTTTTTTGATATCTTATCCAGCCTGGACTTCTTGACTCATCTCCAAACTCTATATCTTGATTGAATTCAAAATCATCTGATACTTCTTCTGTAAAAGTATTATTTTTTTTAATAAACTTTTCTGGAAGTTCATCAACAAATCTTGATGCCATACTATCCATCCAATCCCCTTGATAAAATCTATTCATAGAGAATGAAATTTCTGCAATTTTTTTTGCTCTAGTAATCCCCACATATGCCAATCTTCTTTCTTCTTCTAATCCATTTTCCCCTTTTTCTTCTATGCTTTTTTGATGAGGAAATAATCCTTCCTCCCAACCTGGCAAATAAACAATATCAAACTCTAATCCTTTTGATGAATGCATAGTCATTAAATTCACTTTTTCATTTTGCCAATCTTGATCAAGAGATGTGGCGAGTGCGACATGATCTAAAAAGTTTTCAAGATTGTCAAATTCTTTCATGGCGCTCAAAAGCTCTTTAATATTTTCTAATCTGTTTTCATTTTCTAAATCTTTTTTATTTTTTAGCATTTCACTATATCCAGACTCATCTAGTATTATTTGTAATAACTTATTATGATTGGTATTATTATTTAAATCATTTCTCCATTTTTGCAAAAGACTTATAAGCGAGCTTAATCCCACCTTTGTTTTTGGTTTAATTTTATTATCCTCAATGAGTCTTTTGGATGCAATTTCTAAGGAACAATTATTTTTTTTTGCAAATTCGTTAATATTTTTTATAGTTGTGTCACCTATGGATCTTTTTGGAATATTAATAATTCTTTCAAAAGATAGGTCATCTAAAGGCTGATGAATAATTCTTAAATATGCGATACAATCCTTAATCTCAGCTCTTTCATAAAATTTAATACCACCAACAATTCTATAAGGAATCCCTATCTTTAAAAATCTTTCTTCAAATTCTCTTGTTTGAAATATTGCTCTAACTAATATTGCTATTTCATTAAGAGAATATTTTTTTTTTAAATTTTCAATTTTTGATCCAATTTCAATTGCTTCATCTTTTACATTTCTATAGCAAGTCAATTTTACCATTTCTCCATCATCATGATTTGTAAATAGTTTTTTTCCAACTCTATTTTGATTATTTTCAATAAGTTTTGAAGCTACATTTAAAATATTTTGAGTTGATCTATAATTTTTTTCTAATCGTATAATTTTTGTATTATCATAGACTTTATCAAATTCTAAAAAGTTTTTAATTTCTGCTCCTCTCCAGCTGTATATCGATTGGTCATCATCACCTACACAACAGATATTTTTATTACTTTGTGATAAATATTTTAGCCACTCACTCTGAATGAAATTTGTATCTTGGTACTCATCTACTAAAATATATTTAAATTTTTTTGAGTATAATTCTGATATATCCTTATATTTTTGAAAAATTTTAACAGTATGTAAAATTAAATCACTAAAATCTGCGGTATTTAAATCTATTAATTTATTTTGATAAATTTTGTAAATTTCTAAAAAATTTTTCTCTAAAGGATTTTTTTTTTTTAAAATTACATCGTTTGGGTAAAGACCTTTATTTTTCCATTTATCTATTATTGCTAAAATATATTTAGGAGATATTTTTTTTGTATCTATGTTTTCAGCTTTACAAATATTTTTAATTAATCTTTCTTGATCAATTTTATCTATAATAGAAAAATTACTCTTCAGTCCCACTGCATCAGCGTGTCTTCTTAATAATTTTGCACTTATCGAATGAAAAGTACCTAGCCATGGAAGACCGGTAGCTTCCTTTTTTAATAATTTTGAAACTCTTATTTGCATTTCTTTTGCAGCTTTATTTGTAAAAGTGACAGCTAAAATTTGATTTGGGAAAGCTTTATTTTGTTTGATGATATGTGCGATTCTCGAAGTTAATACTCTGGTTTTGCCTGATCCTGCTCCCGCAACAATTAGTAGAGGTCCATCGAGGTATAAAGTGGCTTCTTTTTGATTATCATTTAAATTTTTTAAATATTCTGAATTTAACATTTATATTTTTGTAGTATAAGCCTTATTTAATTTTATGAGGAAAAGAAAAAAAATAAACTCTTCCACAATTATTTTATCATCAATTGTATTGTTTTTTACTGCAATTTTATTTTTATCAATACCAGTTTTATTCAATTATAATAGCATACAAAATCTAATTGAAAAAAAAATTTACTCAGAATTTAAGATTAATTTAAAAATATTAGATAAAATTTCATTTAAAATTTTACCAAAACCACATTTTTTGGTTAAAAAAGCGAATCTAAATTTGAATATTAAAGATAGCAATTCTTCTGTAATACAAATTGAAAATTTAAAATTATTTATTCCTGCTAAAAATTTTTATTCAAAAAAAAATTTAAATTTCACTAGTCTTGAATTAAGTAATACTAATATTTATTTTAATATAAATGATATTTTAAATTTTAGAGAACATCTTTATTATAAAATTAATAAGCCTATTTATATTAAGAAAAGTAAACTTTTTTTAGTAGATAAAAACAAAAATACAATTCTCATCTCGCCAATAAATAAAATAAAATATTCGATAAATAACAGAAGTAATTATAAAGAGTTAAAAATTAAAGGAAATATTTTTGATGTTGATTATCAATCATTATGGAAAAGATATTATAATAATCCAAAAAATAGTGTTAATGAAATTAATTTTAGCAATCCAGATTTGTTTGTAAAAAACCTATTTAACATTCAAGATAAATCTAACTTTAATGGAACAACTTCTATCGATTTTTTAAATGAAAATATTACTTTCAATTATTTAATTGATGGTGAAAAGATATTTATTAATTACCCAAAAGAAAATTATAATCAAAAGATTAAATTACTTTCATCAGTTGAATTAAATCCATTTTATTTTAATGCAAATATTTATATAAGAGAAAAAAATATAAAATTTTTAATTGATTATTTTTTAATCAATATAATAAATTTTAATGAAGAATATCTAGAAAATATAAATGGTAATTTCAATTTAGATGTAAAAGATATAAAAAACCCATTAATTAATAGTGGAAAAATTAATTTATCTATAAAAGAAAAATCGATCAAATTAGAAAATTCTGTTTTCAATATTGCAAATGTAGGAATAATTAAATCTAATTTTAGCTATTATGAAGATAAGGGAGATTTAATATTTAAATCAAAAAATATTTTTGAGATTGATGATAAAAAAGAATTTTCGAGAAAATTTCAAATAAGTTTAAAAAAAATAGAAAATTTAAATAAAATATTTTTTCATCTAGAAAAAAATATCGATACCGGAGAAATATCTATTTCAAATATATATTTAAATGAAATTGATAATAAAAATTTATCGGATGAATTTTATATAATTAAAAATGTTCAATCATTAAAATCTTTAATCAGAAAATTTATTTCTTAACTTGGGCCAATCATTTTTAATGGATTAACAATTTTGTTGTAGTCTTTTTCATTTATTAATCCTGATTTTAATGCTTCATATTTTAATTTTGTATTATTATTCATTGCTTTTTTTGCTATTTTTGCTGCATTGTCATATCCTATATGGGGCGCAAGTGCAGTCACAAGCATCAATGAATTTTCTAAATAATTTTTTATCTTATTTTTGTCAGCTTTAATTCCTTTTATACAATAAATTGCAAAATTTTTTGAACTATCAGACAATAAATCGATAGATTGTAATATGTTATGTGCAATTAATGGTTTAAATACATTTAATTCAAAATGGCCATGAGAACCTGCCATGGTAATACCATTATGATTTCCAATAACTTTTACACAAACCATGGTTACAGCTTCTGACTGAGTTGGATTTACTTTTCCAGGCATAATCGAGGAGCCTGGCTCATTGCTTGGTAAAATTAGTTCTCCGTATCCTGCCCTAGGTCCTGATCCTAAGAATCTTATATCATTTGCTATTTTCATTAAGCAAACAGCCGAAGTATTTAATGTTCCAGAAAAATTTACAATTGCGTCATGAGCAGCTAAAGCTGCAAATTTATTTTTTGTAGGCTTAAACGGAACTTTACATATTTTTCTAATTTCTTTTATAATTTTTTTATCAAAATTTTTTTTTGTATTTATTCCAGTCCCAACCGCGGTACCTCCTTGTGCTAAAAAATATATTTCATTTAATGCATTTTTAATTCTTTTAATACAGTCTTCCAATTGAGATTGATAACCAGAAAATTCTTGTCCTAAAGTAATAGGCGTTGCGTCCTGTAAGTGGGTTCTACCAACTTTTACAATATTTTTAAATTTTTTTACCTTTTTTTTAAGTTCTTTATTTAAAGCAATGAAGGATGGTAATAATTTTTTTCTAGTCTCTAATGCAATCGCTATATGCATAGCAGTAGGGAAAACATCATTTGTTGACTGTGATTTATTAACATGATCGTTTGGGTGTACAGGTTTTTTTGTTCCTTTTTTTCCTTTTAATATTTCAATTGCTCTATTTGATATAACCTCATTTACATTCATATTTGTTTGTGTTCCCGAACCTGTTTGCCAAACTTTTAATGGAAAATGATCATCAAGATTACCATTTATTATTTCATTAGAAGCTTTTATAATTGCATTAGCTATTTTACTTTTAATTTGCTTATCTTTTCGGTGAACAATTGCAGCGGATTTTTTAATTATTGCGATTGATTTAATTAATATGGGTCTAACTAAAAATTCTCCAATATCAAAGTATTTTTTTGATCTTTGCGTAGATGCGCCCCAATATCTATCTGCAGGTACATTGATTTTTCCTATGCTATCAAATTCTTTTCTTTGTTTCATTTATTTGAATAATTAACGTATTTTATTTATATACTAGTTTTAACAAATCTTACAGGAGTAAAATGACAAACTTTCAAAAAGTAAAATTATTTATGCAGACATTTGGTCAAGAGGTAAAATTAAAAGCATCATTTAGTACAGAAAAAATTAATGGTTTAAGATACAGTCTAATACATGAAGAGCTTGATGAGCTTAAGCAGGCAATTGATAATAAAGATTTATTAGAAGTTGCTGATGCTTTAACAGATATACTATATGTCACTTATGGAGCTGGTCATGCATTTGGAATAGATTTAGATAAATGCTTTCAAGAGGTTCAAAATTCTAATATGAGCAAACTAGGCAACGATGGTAAGCCAATATACAATGATGCCGGAAAAGTTATGAAAGGACCTAATTTTTATAAACCGGATTTATCAAAATTTTTAAAATAATTTTAAAACCATTCTGGCTTTTGAACTTTAATTTTTGCATTACCGCATCGATAAATATTTTCAAAGTTAAATTGATCATTTTGAATTTTAATTAAAGCAAAAGGATTTTTATTTTTTATAAGCAATTTACCAATTTCTTTTTCTTTAAAAAATATTTCATCACTATCGATATTTCCTTCGATTGCTTTTACAGCAAGGAGTCGTTTGCTTAATTTATTTTTATGTTTTATTCTTGCGGTATTTTCTTGTCCAACATAACAACCTTTTTTATAATCAATTCCATTTAATTCTTCATAATTACACTCAATCCCAAATACTTTGTTTTGTAAGTTAATATTATCTATTTGTGAAATTCCTAGTTTGTGACTGAATTCATAATAATCTTCAACATTACCTTTATTTAGTTTTAATTTTTTTAAGGATAAGTTAAGTTTTTCTAAATTGACTATTAATCTTGCTCCTAATTTTTTTAATCTTGGATCAATAAAAATAGTATCTTCATTATATTTAGATGTATAACCTTCTAAGTTACTAGAACTGTCTAAACTTAAAAATTTTTCTATGCTTAAAGCTGCAACAATAAATTCATTACTTAAGTTTAAAATTTCTACTTTTGATCTTAATTTATATAAAAGTAATTTATTATATAATTGATCTATATATTTTTTTTCACAATCTAAAAAATAACCAGATTTATGTTTTATTATCAAAAAATCAAACAGATATTTTCCTTGAGGTGTTAGCAATGCAGCAAAGCAACTCATTTTATTTGTTACTTTTTCAATATCATTTGTAATAAGATTCTGTAAATATTCTTTTACATCTTCTCCATTCAAATAGATAAGGCCTCTATCTTCTAATATATAAATATTATCATTTTTCATAATTGATTGATCTTAATTAATAATATAATTACTTTTTCTATAAATGTTAGATCTTATAATAAAAAATGGTTCTTGCTACATCGATAAAGATCTTAAAAATCAAGATATTGCAATTAAAGATAGTAAAATAATTAAAATTGGAAAAATTGAAAGTGAAGCCAAAGAAATATTTGATGCAAAAGGATTAATAGTTTTACCAGGATGTATAGATACACAAACTCATTTTAGAGAACCGGGCTCAACAGATACTGAAGATCTTAACTCTGGGAGTAAAGCCGCAATTGTTGGTGGAATTACTGGTGTATTTGAAATGCCTAATACTAACCCACCAACATCAACTAAAAAAGAGTTTCAAAGAAAATTAGATCTGGCTAAAAGTAGAATGTATTGCAATTACGCTTTTTATTTTGGCGCGACAGCAGATAATGCAAATGAACTAGCAGACTTAAAAAATTTAGAGGGTTGTTGTGGAATTAAACTTTTTGCAGGTTCTTCAACTGGCAATCTTTTAGTTGCCGATGAAAAAGATATAGAAATAGTATTCCAAAATAGCTCTAAAGTAGTAGCTGTTCATTCTGAAGATGAAGAAATATTAAATATTAATAAAAAATTAATAAAAAAAGGAGATGTTCATTCTCATCCAATTTGGAGAAGTGAGGAATGTGCAATTTCTTCTACAAGAAGAATTATCCGAATTGCTGAGCGTTATAACAAAAAAGCTCATATTCTACATATAACAACCAAGCAAGAGATCGATTTTTTATCTCAACACAAGGGCAATATTACATTTGAGATTACTCCTCAGCATTTAACAATCTATGCACCAGATTGTTATGATAAACTTAGTACATATGCGCAAATGAACCCTCCCATAAGAGATAAATCTCATTTCGACAGATTATGGTATGCAGTTAAAAATAATCTTAATGATACTATTGGTTCAGACCATGCACCTCATTTAAAAGCAAACAAAAACAAAGAATACCCCAATTCACCATCAGGTATGCCCGGTGTACAAACTTTACTTCCAGTTATGTTAAATCATGTAAATAATGGTAAACTAAGCCTCGAACAATTGATCAATTTAGTATGTGAAAACCCAGTAAAAATATTTGGAATTAAAAATAAGGGTTTTATAAAAGAAGGTTTTGATGCAGACTTTACAATAATTGATTTGAATAAAATAATTGAGATTAGAAATGAAAATATAGAAAGCAAATGTGGATGGTCTCCTTTTGATGGTTATAAATTTAAGGGTACACCAGTTGCAGCTATAATAAATGGTGAAATTAAAATGAAAGATGGAAAAATATTAGGCAATCCAACAGGTAAAGCTATTGAATTTAATTGATTTTATAAATGAAGATTTTAATTTTATTGATGATGTATTTTTTAACATTTTTTCAATTCGTAAAAGCTGGTGTTTCCGATGCAAAAAGGCGAGTAATAGATAATCAGTTATTTTTATTAAAAGAAGGAATGATTAATGAAAAAGAAGTCTTTAAAAAGGCAAAAAAATTTGATGAAAAAGGTATTTTTGGAATTGGCTCAGATGAAATGACTAGAGAAGAATATAAAGAATATCTTAGAAAGAAAAATTTTACTATTCACGATTAAATATTTTTAATAAATAAATATTTTTCAAAGTTACATAAACTTAAATTAATAGTATATGTGTTAGTCATTATTTTATTATTTTATTTTCAATTAAATTCTCTTTAATTTCATCAAGAATATCCGGGTCGTCGATTGTTGCTGGCATTTTGTATTCTTCTTTATCTGCAATTTTTCTAACCGTACCTCTTAAAATTTTTCCAGACCTAGTTTTTGGTAGTCTTTTAACTACAATTGCAGTTTTAAAAGCAGCAACAGGACCTACTTTATTTCTAACCATTTGAATACATTCTTTTGAAATTGTTTCATTATCTTTTGTTACACCTGCTTTTAAAGCAATTAATCCAATAGGCAATTGACCCTTCAATTGATCTTTAATTCCTATCACAGCACATTCAGCAACTGATTGATGTTCTGATAAAACTTCTTCTATTGCACCTGTAGACAATCTATGACCTGCAACATTAATTATATCATCCGTTCTTGACATAATCCAAATATAACCATCTTCATCAATATGACCCGCATCATAAGTTTGATAATATCCTTTGTAGTTAGACATATAATTTTCTTCATACCTTTTATCAGCATTCCAAAGAGTTGGAAAAGTTCCTGGAGGCAACGGAAGTTTTACAACTATATCTCCCATTTCGTTTGGCTCAGCTATACTTTGATCTGGTTTTATAACTCTAACATCATATCCAGGTACAGCTTTACAAGCAGAACCATATTTTGTTTTTAGCATTTCAATACCTGTGCAATTCGAACTTATTGCCCAGCTAGTTTCAGTTTGCCACCAATGATCTATTACAGGAACTTTCAACAAATTTTCTGCCCATTTAATTGTATCGGGGTCAGCTCTTTCACCAGCAAGAAATAGAGATTTAAAAGAGCTTAGATCATATTTAGAAAAAAACTTACCCTCTGGATCTTCTTTCTTAATTGCTCTAAATGCCGTTGGCGCTGTAAAAAGTGATTTAACTTTATAATCAGAAATTATTTTCCAAAATGCACCAGCATCTGGAGTACCAACTGGCTTTCCTTCAAATAAAATAGTAGTACATCCTTTAAACAAAGGCGCATAAACAATATATGAATGTCCAACAATCCAACCTATATCACTAGCTGACCACCAAACATCATCAGT